>TARA_R110002012_G_scaffold227522_3_pt1 | contig 15747 bp, 6 predicted proteins | sample TARA_R110002012 | Tara Oceans TARA_R110002012 (sample SAMEA4396515) | marine metagenome | biome: Westerlies Biome; feature: [DCM] deep chlorophyll maximum layer (ENVO:01000326); material: water (ENVO:00002006), including particulate matter (ENVO:01000060) such as... | depth 40 m
ACCGCTGCTAAAATGACAGGAGAAAATGTAGAAGAAAGTGTAGAAGAAAAGGGGGCTGATCTAAGAGAAGAAATGGGTGTTACACCTATTCAATCAGGAGTATATGAAGTAGAGTATAGAGGTAATACATATACAGTTGACGAGAATACTGGTACTATTACAAATAATAAAACTGGCAATGTACTACAAGGAGGGGTTACCTCTACTATAGGTTACGCAGTTGTTGAAAAGGTAATGCAGTATGAAGAAATTGTAGAAGAAGTTGTTTCTAAAAAACCTAGATTTACTGACGACCAGATTCCTGTTAAAACAGAAGATTTCAAAGTTACTGATGCAGATGGAGATTCTCAAACATTTAGAGCTAGAACAACTTTAGACGGAAAAATTACATGGACTAGAAAATCTGAAGAGTCAGATAGCTTTCAACCTGCTGATATAGGAATGATTGGAGTTACTAGTGCAAGAGAAGCATTAGATGTTTTTGAAAAAACTGGAAGTACAGTAGAGGTAGGAAAAGTTGGAGGGCCTGATAGTATAATGAATCCAAAGATGAAAGCTGATTTATCTGAAGACCAGTTTAATAGAATTTATCCAGCGCAACAAAGTAGTGAAGCACCAGTACAATCTTTAGGAGCAATTATGTCACAAGAACAAATACTAGCTGAAGAAGAAGCTTTACGTAAAGAAATGGAACAACTTAAAAACAGTCTTAATAAAGAAGACGATAACTGCGCTACATAATGGGATGTGATAAAAATAAAATATTTAGTATAGAAGATAGACTTGCAGAAATCCAATCTCGTATGTCTGAGCTAGAAGCTATGAAAACTTCTAAAACTATTACTACTCCTAACGGAGAGGTAGGCGTGTCTAATGCAAAAGGGCGTGTAAAAATGTTTAAAGCGCCTAACGGCAAATACAAAAGATCTGTAGTTATACAAGGGCAGAACATATTACCTGAGTATAAGAATCAAAATACAATTGATACAAAACCAGACGGAGTAGATGAAACTCGTATGGATGATCCTAGACTGCGTAACGGGGACACTGTAGAAGTGCAATTTGTAGAGAATGATTTTTGGAAAAATAATAAATGGCAGTATGAAAATGAAGAGTGGAAAGCTGCGCCTCTGTACCTGGTTAATCAAGACGGAGATGTATTAGATCTTTTAGAGTCATACAAAGAAAACAAAGAAGCTACAAATAAACGTAAAGAAATTTATGAAGCTATTGTAGCAGGAAAGAAAGTTGAAATGGTTGTTAAGAATAAAATGTACAACTTTAACAACATACAATTTGCAGGGTCTCCCGTATTTATGGATGTACGAGAAAACTTATCACCTAGATTATTAAAAGATACTGATGGTAATATTATAGATGCTTCTGAAAATCAAGCCCCAATTTTAGTAGCTGCTACAGGTATTGAAAAAGATCATTGGGGACAAGCTGGTGTACCTAAATGGGAAGCGGGTGATATACAAAACATAGAAAATGAAGAGGTAGCACTTGCTATTAGAAATGACATATCTAATATTACTCCAAAGTATGAGGGACAGGATATGAATACAAGAGCTGGTCAAATAGCTGCTGTTGTATTAGCGCCAGATGGAAAATATACAGTAGCTTATTTATCTACAAGAACATTATCTAACAAAGCTATTGAGTATGTATTACAATCAGCTGCAAATCAACAAACAGAAAACGTTAGTCAAATTGTTGGCAATAATACAAGACTAGAAAATGCTTTTAAAAATAATAGGTTTTTAAACATACAGAGTCTTACAACAAAACAAGGAGAGCCTAAAACATTTATAAACTTTTATAGTGAAGGCCACGCAAAAGATGGTAACATGTCTTCTCTTGTTAGACTAGAGGGCCCTGAACTAGCTAAAGCGTTAGCAGGAGAGAAATTTAAATACAGCGTAGGAGTTTTTGGGATAAGCAAATCAGATTCTTTAAAAGCTATAGAGCTGCTAAATCAAGGTGGTAGCCCTAAAGCCCCTAATCCTAGGTGGGTAAATAAAAAAAATATTGTATCTTTGCCTAGCAAGGGTGTAGATATTATATCAGAATTAAGAGGAATTCTTAAATCTAAAAGACACCAAGTATCAGCAGAGCTTCTAAATAGTCAAGAAGCATTTGAGATACCTGGATTTACTAAACCTGGCGGATACAATACGTATCAAGACTATTTATTTGATACTAATGCGCACGGTGAACAGTTTAATTTAGCTACAGACATAGTTAATAACACTGCAATAGTAAATACAGATATAAAAAATATGGAAGGTTCTGTGTTTTTTAACACAACACTAAAATTTAGTGACCTTTTAATTGATGGATCATCTAAGACAGTTCTAGAAGCGTCTAATGCTAAAACAACATTAGCGCCCGGAACAGGAACTGCTACAAGCGGTCCACAAATAAGAAGAAGAACTGCTCGTTCTCAAGCAGAGCAAATGGCCGCAGAGAAAGAAAAACTAGATAAATGCGGATTTTAATATGAATAAATTATGGCATGTACAGTACAACGCGATCGCAACGGTGCGATTGAAAAGGTTCTTGCCCCTAACGGGAAAGAATCTATCCTTTTTCAAGCACTTGACAATAGGTTAGGAGACAAAGAGGCAGCTTTAGAAGCATATTCGTTTGTATTTACAGATAATTTTAAGACAGCATTTGGCGATTGGTTAAATCCCGATGAGTCTTTATCTGATAAATTAGATGAAAATGGTGAACCTTTAGATGTTCACGCTATAGCCCCTCCTATCAGGGTGTCTTTAGGAACTACTATTCCAGGATACTCTGAACAAGACATGAAAGATGTCTCAGACTTACTTATTAATAAATATATTTCCAACTTTAGAGAACTTACTGAAAGAGGTGTTACTGTTAAAACAGGACAGTTAGTAAACTCTGTTAGAAATTCATTACTTAGAGAAGCTTTTTCTAAAACTAATGGAGAAAAATTACCTATTGAAGGAGTTGAAGGCCGTGAAGTTTTAAATGTATTAAAAGAATATTTAGATAATTTAGAAGTAGTAGAAGGAGAGCTAGTTGAAACAGCTGCTGCAAAAAGATTACTTAAAATTAACAACATACAAGCTAGATCACCTATATCTTCTGAGTTCCCATCACAAAATAACCATGATAACTTTTTAGATATTTATGAGCAATGGAATGATGTTATAGAAGGCGAGCAACAGAACCTAACACGTGCAGGGTTTCAATCTGCAATGGCTAATAGAATGAAGAACTACGGTTTAAAAATGAGTTTAGGCCAAGCTACGTTAGAAGAAACAGAGGAAGGTTCTTCGTATGAAAGAATTTATTCTAGGTCCAGAGTATCAGAGGATATGAAGTCTAAAGTAAATGAAAAAATAAAAACTTTTTTAGCTACTATAGAATCTAATGATGTTTCTTATTTAGGATATAAAAGATTTATACCGTTTGAAACTGTTTACGCAGATATGCAAAATGGATTAGCAGGAAGTGAAAACTTTGCAGAAATGCTTGTACGTTTAAATAAGATGAGCAAGACAAAACCGCATGTTAAGCAAGTTGTAGATAAGCTTATGCAAGAAGATGAGAACATGATGTCTGCATTCTTTTTTACTTTTGCGCTGCATAAAAATGATTTCTTATTATTTAAAGAAACAAATACCGGTTTAGTAATTATGGATGCTAAACGTAACTCTATGGAGAATAGATACATGTCTGTATGGAGAGCTAACTCTGTGCAGAAAGAAGGAGCTACTAATTTAAGACATTTATATAAACTAGTAGAGACTGAAGAAAGTGTGTTTGAAGGGACCAGCCCTAAATACACTATTAATAAACCTGCCGCAAATAACATTGTAAGCAATTGGAATAAAATGCAAGAGATTTACGATGTTGATCCAAAAGCGCCTATTCCTACAGCTCAAATTACTGCTATGGTTAACTTCTTAAGAGGTTTTGGTGTAGATGTATCTGGAAAATCTGCAGAACAAGATGTTATAGCTTTACAAGCTTATCTAGAAACAGGAGATAATACATTCTCTGAAGGAGCTGCCCCGTTAAGAGGTATGTCTTTATATAAATCTATGATTTCTTCAGAAAACCACCAACTAGTACGTATTGTAAACGCTATAGTTGATGGATCTGCATCAAGAAATAAATTTAATGAATTTACAGCAAAAGAAAACCCACAAAATGTGTACTCATCGCATGCTGGAATTCTAAAAAAGTTTGCTTCTATAGCTTTAAGCCAAGAAACTGATATATTTGGATCATTTATAAACTCAGCAGGTAACTCTATATTTCCAATAAATCTTACTACGGTAATGGATGACCTTATGTTAGACTTAAAAGGTAGAGATGCGTATTTCTTTGAAGACTTTTATCAAGATGGATTTTTTAATCCTGTAGATGTTAAAGAGTCAGCGTCAGGTAAAAAATACCAGTCTTTATATTTACAAATGTTTAATGGTAAAACAGAAAAAGGCAATCTAACAGCTTTCACTAAACTAGCTAGAAAAAATTTAAGAGGAGTTACTCTTGATGCATATAAAAAACTTGATGGTAGAAGTATAGAATACAAAGGATTAAATAAAAAGAACTCTATGTATCTTAGAATGGGGGGATTCTTAAATCCTGATGGTAAAAAAGGCTTTGTAATGATGTCTACACCAAACCTTGCAGATAGATCTAAGATGAAATTTTATCCTGTAGCTTCTGTAGAAACTATGATGGACAAATTAAAAATGTCTGAGGAAGATATTATTAAAGGTATAATAATACAAGATTTAGTAAGGTACAAACAAGCTGAAGAAGATCTTGCAAATTTACCTGAAAACAGATTAGTACCTGGGTTTCATACAGGTAAAGACGGTGAAAGAGGAAACGCATTTAAAATGCAGCAATTTACTGTAGTAGAAAATGAACAAATAAGTGATGTTCCTTTGTTTGGAAATCCTAGTTTTAGGCTAAGCGATGTAAACTGGACAGCGTATGCAAAAGGCGAAATGTTAGATGTAAATAGAAGTCTAGTTAATAATGCGCTTAACATAGAAGTACAAAAAGTAAAAGATTACATAAATCAAAAAGCGCAGGAAACTAAACAAGAGTTTATTGAAGCTGGTCTAATAAAAGGTAAGGGAATAAAAAATATTAAATCTTCTTACGCTAACATAGACACATTATTTAGATCGTATACTCTTAATACGATGATTCATAAAATAGAACTACAAAAGTTTAGCAGAGGTGGTATATCATTTAACAAAAATTACACAGATTTCTCTAAAAGATTTGGTAATATGGAAACTCCTGGGTACAAACTTCTATTGAAAGGTATGTTAGCTAAAGAAGGGCCTATGGCTGATTGGGGGTTCTTTAATGAGTTTAACGAAGGACTAATGGAAGACTTTTTTACTACGCCAGAAGTGTATGATGAAATAGGAGACTCTATTACATTAGGACTTATGGAAATAGACGGCCTAAGTGTAGAAGAAGCGTCCAAAGTAGGTAGTGCTTACAAAGGGGGAATGTCTAATAAGTCTGATGCATTCGGTGTAATACCTTTAGTTACTTATAGAGCCCTTAGACAAGGTAGAGGTGAATGGTCAGATGTAGAAGAAAGAGCATACCAAAGATATACAAACGCTGCTTCAGGGCAAAAGAAATACATGGATGATAATGGTAATCGTTTACGACTAGAGCCTATTAAGCAGTACTATGATAGAATGACTTTCATGGATGGTAGAATGGTGCCACAAGCTACTAAAAATTCATACATGGTATTAACTGAAGAGTTTACTATGACTAATCCTAAAGCTGATTTAATACGTAAACGAATGGAAGGAATAGACCAGTTTCAAGGTTTAGATCCTATGCACGTAGTAAATACAGTATCTACTAAAAAATTAGCTAAAATAGGAGTTGAAGATTTATCTATAGATACTGAAGCTAAACTAGTTAATATGACAGTAGCTAAGATGCAAGGGTCTGGATTTAGAATTCCTCAACTTATTCCTGATAAAGGTAAAAAGAAATCAGGTATTTTAGGTAGACAGTTTATGATTAACATTATTGCAAATTTAGATTTATCTAATCCTGCAAAAAATTATAATGTAGATAACGCAGTAAATTTAAACTCAGAACAAATATTTGATTTATACCAAGAGTCGCTTGCAACTAAAATAGAAAAAGCTTACACATCTTTAATGGACGAGCTTGGATACAATGCATTAGATAAAGCTGTTAGAGAAAATAAAGGTATACAAGATGCTAAATTAAATTTTTTACAAAAACTAAGAGATATTTTTGCGCAGGAAGCAACTGACAAAGAACTTCCTGAAAACTACGTACAAGCTTTAACTATAGAAAAAAATGAAAAAGGTGATTGGCAGTTTATGATGCCATTATCTTTTCCTAATTTTAAACGTAAGTTTGAAGGAATCCTTATGGGGGTTCTTAAAAAGCGTATAATTAAACAAAAAGTAAACGGAGGTAGCGCTAAACAAATTGCAGAGCTTGGTGGGCACATTACTAGCCAAGATGCAGGTATTACAGAACTTAAGTTTGTACGATATGAAAACGGTAAAATTAAAAAAGCTGAGGTAGCTATTAGAGCTGACATTGCTGCGCAATTTGGATTTAAACCTGGAGATGATTTATCACAAATACCTGAAGAACTTAGAACTATAATTGGGTATCGTATACCTAACCAGTCTAAAAACTCTGACATACCCTTAATAATAAAATATGTACTGCCTGATAACTATGATCAAGCTATAGTTGTTCCTGGAGGTATTACTACTCAGCAAGGTAGTGACTTTGATATTGATACTTTGTATTTACTAATGCCAAATACTAAATTTAATAAAGAAACACAAAGACCTGAAAAAATAAAAGTGCCTTACAGTACTTTATTTGATGAGCGTGGAAATTTAAATAAAAAAGAATTAAATTCTTTAAGTAAACTAGAGTTAGAAAATGTTATTATAGATGTAGCAGAATCAATATTAACATCTCCTGTGCATTTTAAAGAGGTTGTTACGCCTTTAGATTCTCCAGACTTAAAAAATATAGAAGACTTTGTAAAAGAAACTCTAGAATTACAAGTAGAGTTTGATCCAAATGACCCTATGACTGAAATTAGGCTAGAAGAAATTAATAAAGATGGTCTAGCAGGTGTAGGTTTATATGCAAATGCATTGTCAGGTACAAATATTGGTAGATACAGTAGTATGGTTATAAATGAAGGGACTCCTATGATTGACGGTGTTCCTTACAACACATTGCAAAACACTTATGATAACAAATCTATATCTGAGAATCCTTTAGTAGAAAATAGAGAAAATGAGCTTATTGAATATGTAATATCTAAAAGAATAAGTTCTTCTGTAGATAATGCAAAAGATCCTGGAATGTTTTACAGAAATGATAACTTCTTTACAGGAATGGTACACACTTTGTTTGATTCTGTAGGTATAAATGAGTTTGACACTCACGGATACATGAACCAACCTATTATTAGGCTATTGTCAGATGTATATAAAGCAGGAGAGTTTACTCCTAATAAAATATTTATTGCTGTAGAAGAAACTTGGAAAGAGTTTGCAGAAAGTAAAGAAGAAGACAGTGCTTACATGGAAGATGTATGGATAGGATCTAAAAATGAAGCTTTTGAATTTGGGCCGCATGAAATGTCTAGTGATAGATTGTTTAATATTACAGATGGAGAAACTAGAGAACAAGCAAACTATTTAGCTAATTTTTTAGTATTCTTTAAAACAGGTAGAGAACTTAGTAAAGCGTACAAAGTAATTAATCAAGATAAAGGAGCAGATAAAGCTTCTTTTGGAGGCCTGCTAGAATTTAGAGGGTTATATGAATCTTTACTAGAAAATAAAATTGTAAGCGGCGTTGAAGGTATTTTAGACGGTAGGGAATATCCAATGCAAAAAGCATTTAATGTTAGTATTGAAAAAATGCTAGCATTTGGTGATCAATTCTTTTTACACAGAATGCATTCAGTTAGAGTAGCTAAAGAACACATTAGAACACTACTAAACATAGAAAACTTAACTGAGGCAGATCATAGAAATATAGAAGAGTCAATGCTTTTATATATGATGTCACAAAATAAAGAAGATAATCCACTAAGTAATGTATTTACAGAAGATAATGTATCAAGACTTTTATTAAATTCTTCTACATCTTTAGTAAGCGTAGTAGAAGATTTAAAAGACACGTATCCAGGATTAAAAGATAATGCATTTATATCTAACCTTATAGAACACCCAGAAAATCTAAGGCCTGAAGTACCTCTTACAAGATTAAGGTTTCAAAATTTATATAGTTTTTCTAAGTTTGAAAAAGACATGTTTAGTGACGGTATAAAAAACATGTTTGCTAATCCTTCAATGTACACGCAAGACCCTGTAGGACAAAATGCTATTAGAAATTTTGCATTAGATTTAATTAGAGTATCTTTACTGTCTCACGGATTTACGCCGGGGCATGACACGTTTATAGATATAATACCTGTAGCAATGCTAACAAAAGCAGCAAACTATTTTAGAAATGAAAAGGAAAGAGTTAAAATAGATAATAACTATTTTGGTAATGACTTTGCACATAAATTTATACGTAATTTTTACTATACAGATATTGTGCCTAACGTAAAAGTAGCTAAAGAAAAAGTATCTGCAGCTGTAACTAAAGGTAATTTTATAAGAATTGATAGTAAGGATTCTAGAATATACTCTGTTGTACACGGGCAGCCTGTAGCGTATTTTACTGTTAACACTAAGGATGGCAAAGTATTATTTGTAAGAGAAAGTTTTGATCCTAGAGGAGAAGCAATATATGCTAAGTCCTCTACATTAGGAATTCCTTACGGATTAAAAGAAATGAATATGTATGATGCAGAAGGCAAAAAGCTTACTAAATCTGTAGGTGAAACTACCGGAAGATTTATTAGAGTAAAAGGAAGCAACACTATGCCTGGAATAGAGCATCAACAAAGAAAAATAAGAGACACAATAGCTCGTCAAGACGAACAAGCACAGAAAATTTGTTAATATGGCATGTAAATACTACATAAAAGGAAAATATAGTCAATTGTACACAGAACTGTACAGTGAATTAGAAAGCGGTACTCCAAACATTAAAAAGGTATACGAAATCTTAAATAAAGATATACTTACAACTTATAAAGGTCAGTGGTATGTAAAAATGGGAGATAGTCATTTCTATGCTATGCAGGAAATTAACAGAATCAATAGTAAATACCCTGGATTAATAGAAACAAAATACCACAAAGACAGCTATAAACCTTTTGGTAAAGCTAATAACAAAATTTACAAAGCATCAATAAATAGATTTGTATTAGACTCTATAGTTCCTGATTCAGAACAAGCTACTATAATAGCAGAGAGTAAAGAAGAAAGAAGAGAAATATTAAATAACGAGTCAATACTATCTGAGCAAGTCCGTGCAGATAACACGTCTGAACAGTCTAAAGGAATTGTAGGACAAAACGAAGAAAGATCTGTAACTGAAAATAAAGCAGACAGATTAAAAGCAAACTTTGCAAAAGTAGGAGTTAATGTAGAAATAGAGTTTACAGACGAGTTAGCAGATAACGTATCAGGAGATGTAGTAGGAGACGGTACAAGAAAAGCTAAAATAAGACTAAACGAAAATTATTTACTTGATGATACTGTGTACCACGAGTTTGGGCACGTGTTTGTAGATCTATTAGGATTAGATAATGTTTTAGTACGTCAAGCATTGAAAGAACTTAAAGGTTCTACAATAGAAAAAACTGTAACAGAGGCGTATCCAGATCTTAGCGGCGCTCGTCTACAAAAAGAAATACTTGCAACTGCAATAGGAGAACAAGGAGCTAAAATAGAACGTAGCAATCCATCTAAATTACAAGTAATATTAAATAAAATATTTAGAGCTATAGGTAAGATTTTTGGTGTAGAGCCAAATGCTGCAGCAGTACTTGCTGAGCAAATGTTTGCAGGTGAGATTAGAAGAGACGCACTTAGCGGACAGGTAAGTTCATTAGTACAAGAAAGTAGAACTAGAGAAAAACTAGATAAACTTATAACTGAAACTAAAATACTTGCTCGTAACATGGCTAACATAGCTAGATCTCGTGGTAACGAGGCGTCGCTTGCAAGAGCTGAAAAGTTAATGTCTAATCTAGAGCAAGTTAAACAGCTTGAAGATTTTATAGAATTTATAGATACAGCTGGTAAAGCAACTGCAACCATTAGTAATAAATTTAAAATAATAGAAGACAAAATACGTGACGGCGAAGTTATAACCTCTGAAGACATGGCTAATATTGTAGATTTAAAACAATACTTAGATGGATTTGAGGTTCTTAAAAACTTAAGCGTAGCTTTTACAGAAGACTCTAAACTTAGAGCGGTGCCTCTAGAGAAGTTTACAAACACTCAAGATAAGCTAAGAGCTATTATAGCTGAAAGAGAAGCATTAGAAGTAAAATATTTTGAAATAGGAATACCTGCACTAGCAGATAAACTATTACCATTTGCTGTAAACGAGATTAACGAACAGTTAGATGTACTTATTGATAATATTAGAACTCAAAAAACAGCATCTAGACATATTGAGACAAACGACAAAAGATATGCAGCTTTAAATAAACAACTTAAAGCAGATACTATAACTAAAGAAGAGTTTGACCAGGGAGTAGAAGACCTAGCAATACAACAACTACAAGAAAAGAAATCTAGCAGAGAAAACTTAATAGCGCTTTTAACAAAAGCATCTAGAGATAAAAGTAAATTCTCTATGTTGTTAGATCCACTTATGTATTCTAATGATAACGCAATACAACTGTTTACTAAACTAGTTAAAAATGCATTGTATGAAGCAGACAATAGTAGTAAAGACTTTTTATATAAACTACAAGAAGCATATAGAGAGTTTGTAGTAAGTCCAAGCGTAAGTGAAAACAATGTAGAACAAATGAACAGGCAAATGACTGAAGACATTGTAGAATATGTTTACAGTGAAAAGTCAGGAAAGTATGAACCAATAACTAGAGTAGCTTTTATTCAAGAGTATGATGTTCCTAGGTATAAAGCAAATAGAAGAGAAGCTGTAGAAAAAGCGTCAGAAAAAACTAATTATTATACTTCTAAAGATTTTGCAACTGAAGAAGAGTTTGAAAGATATTTAGCAGACATAGAGGCTACACGAAAAGGTGGATACGCAGCTGCTAGAAAAGCATTTAATTCTGAAATGCAAAAATGGTTTAGCAAAAACACGGCGCCTGTAAAAGGTGCTATTGAAACAGCTAAAAAACATGAAGAAAAAATTAGAAAAGTAGTACAAGAAATTTCTAAACTTCAAGAGAAGACTATAAAAAATGAAGCATCTCCTACAGAAATAGAAAAACTTACTGTGTTAGAAATAGAGCTTGAAAATCTAAACAGATGGAAAAATCAAAACTATTACATAGATAGATTTGGAGACCAGTCAACTCCTATTGTAAAAGGAGGACTAGTTAGACCTTCTTTAGGAGAGCCGGGCCCTAGCAGATCTAACAAAACAAATTATTCAAATCCTAGATACACCGCTTTACAGAACAACCCTAAGTTAAAAAAATACTATGACTTTTTATGGAACAGCTATAAAGATGCGCAAGATAAACTAGGAAAAGCAAGTAATAGGATGAGTAAAAATCCTTGGGACACTTATTCGTATATGATACCATCTATACGTAAAACAGATAAAGATAGAGCAATTGAAAATGGGATTGTGCCTTTAGCAAAAGAGTTATGGAAAGAAGGTACTGACATTGTATCTACAGATGTAGTGTACGGCGACAGACTAAAAGGTATAGGAGGTGAAGAGTATAAGTTAATTCCTGTATTCTATACTAATCCACTAGATAAAAAAGATATTAGCTATGACCTAGCTGGTAGCATGGCGCAGTTTACGCACATGGCAAATATGTTTGAAGGTAAATCAAAGATACAAGCAGAAGTACAATTAATGTTAGATGTAATAGGCCATAGAGAAACTTCATTAACATCTCCTATGGGAACTGAAGTTATGGATGTTATTGCAAAACAATTAGGATATGATATGCCTATAACTAAAGCTGGGACTGAAACTAATAACTTTAAACATTTACAATCTTTTGTAGATAATGTATTTTTTGGAGAGAAATCTATAAAACAACAATTTAGTTTTATGGGCAAAACGTTTGAGGCTAACAAGATGTCCGGAATGCTTGCAGGGTACACAGCAATGAATTCTTTATCTTTTAACGTCTTACAAGCAGTAAACCAGAGTACTTTAGATAATATTCTTGGGTATGCAGAATCAATTGCAGGCCAATTCTACAATCAAAAATCCTGGGCTAGAGGTAAAAAAACTTATTGGGCAAATGCAGGGGCATTATCTGACGTAGGTAAAATAGCTCCAGAGTCTTGGCTAGGACAGCTTGTACAAATGTACGACCCTATACAAGGAGAGTTTAGAGACAACGTTGGTAGAAATGTTACAGGTACTAAAGCTAAAAAATTATTTACATCTAATGCTTTATTCTTTTTACAGCACGGCGCAGAGCATGAGTTGCAAGTATCTAGAATGCTAGCAATGATGGACTTTGTAAAAGCTAAAGACAAAGACGGTAAGCAGCTTAAGAACAAAGACGGATCTGACATGACTATGATGGATGCGCATACAAAAAACAAAGACGGAAGAGTTAGAATTGATCCAAGAGTTGCAAACTTTAACGCTATGGATTTTATGAATAGAATGCACGGTTTAAACAAACGTACAAACGGTGTATATAATGATTTTGACAAAGCGCATTTAAAAAGATTATGGTATGGTAAATTAGTACTATTGTTTAGAGGCTGGATGGTTCCTGGTATAAGAAGAAGATACGGACACGGTGAAATCTGGCATGCAGATCAAGAAATGGGCACACTTACTCAAGGTACATACCACACATTCTATAAATTATTGAGAGACTCTTTAATTAAGATGCAAAATCAGTATCCAACTATGACAGAAGTAGAACAACAAAACGTAAAACGTGTAATGGTAGAAATGGGAGCATTCTTATCTACAATTGCAATCTTTATGGGACTGTCAATGGATGACGATGAAGAAAAAAATTATGCTATTACATTTATATTGTATCAAGCTCGTAGACTGCAAACAGAGCTTGGAGCATTTAGTAATCCTAGAGAAGCTTTAAGGCTTGTACAAAGCCCGTCGGCTGGTATACGTCCAATAGAAAACGCTGTGCATTTGTTTGACGCTATTTGGAAAAATGGTTTATACTTTGGATCAGGAGGTAATATAATAGATGAAAAAGATATTTATTATCAAAGGACTCAAGGTAAGTTTAATAAAGGGGACTTAAAAATACAGAAAACTGTAGAAAAGTTAATACCTGCTTTAAATGGAGTTGAAAAATCTAAAAACGCACAAGACGCTCTAAACTGGTTTAATAAATAAGGGTAAACAAACTACAAAAAGGGGGCCGCGAAGCCTCCCTTTTCTTTTTTAGCTAGGCCAAATAACAACTAAGTTATTTTTAGGCCATACCACTATAATATTATCCGTTTGTTTCATTGTTTTGTTCTCTTTCTAATGCCATTTTTAATAAAAATAAGTATCCAATTAAATCGTCAACTGTATCTTCTGTTTTATCGTCTATACCTTTGTTTGCTATTCTTGCAAGTTTGTCATCCATACGAACCTTTAAAGATTCTACAGCGCCAAGACTACTAAATATATTTAAAGGATCTAAAGCACTGTTGCCGTAGGCAGCATTCTTTTCTTTTAATAAATCAGTAATTTTTTTAGCAACTTTATCAAGATGCCATGAAAAATCTACACTTACAGGTGTTTTCCAAGGGTCTAGATTTCTATCAGTTTCCCAGTAGTGTTTATTATGTTTTGTGTCGTTCATAGTGTAGTCAGTGTTAAATGCGTACCCATCTGGCACACTCATTTTTATTACTTCTTTTTTAAACATAGTTTTCTATATTAAATGTTTCTTTTTCTTCGTCTATTATACTTAATAATTCCGAGTCAAGATCTATTTGACATCCTAATTTCTCTTCCATAATAACTCTGCGAGCTGGATCTTTCCATAAGATTTGCCCTACTTCTCCGTCATCGTCTATATTATGGAATCTTAAAATGTCTAATTTATATTGCTCAGAAAATTTAGAATATTTACCTTCTAGAAAATTTGTAAAATCATCTTTAGTTCTTTTAGGAATATTAAAAATAAATAATACAGTATTTGTAGAAGGGTCATAAGTTTTACGAAAGTCTCTAAACTGAGCTAAAGCTTTTTCAAACTTTAAAAACAAAGGATCTCCAGACCATCTGTATAGCAATGCTATGCAGTGTCCATCATCTTTTGTCTTTATAAAACAATTTAAAAATAATCTTGACCAAAAAAACAATCGTCTAGTTCCTCCTAACATAGGCATAACAAAAGTAGATGCTTTTGTACGTTTAGCCATAGAAAGTTGATAAGAAACTACTCCGTTTGTAATCTTTTGCTCAATAAAATTAATGTTGTATTTAAAATGTTTTATCGTAGGCACTTGCCCTACTGAAAAAATAATACCATTAGCGTCCTCTAAGGAGTGGATTTCTCCATTTACCTTATGAGGCACTAATATTTTGGTACCTCCTGTTATCTCAAAGGTAAGTGCGTTTACAGGAGAATAAATTAATTGGTCACATTTCACTGCCATTGTTCATTATTTAAAAGTTTAACATTATTTACTACTAGCTCTGGTAGCTCAATGTTAACTTCCCGAAGAACATCTTCTTTAGATTTTAATATGTATACAAGTTTGAATGTCTCAGCAAATTTACTAATTCCTTCAGCATAACCAAACTTTTCTACATATTTATTTAAAACAAATTGCGGTTGTAAATGTCCGTCTACATCTTCTAACCACTTATCAGCTGTTTTTGCACCTACTTTTGGAATACCTTGTATCCCATCTGTAGAGTCTCCCATAAGCATTTGTTTCCAAAGAAAATTATGAGATTCTATATGCGGAGTGTCGATAAATTCAGCCGTTCTGTAATTAAAATGTATACCAGGCACCTGATAAAGAACATCTTTGTCAGGGCTGCAAATAACTGTGTTACCCATATACTTTTCACCATATACTGCAACTAAATCATCAGCTTCTAGTTCAGGAACATAAATACATTTCCATTTTTGTTGTAAATATTCTTTTAGCGCGTAAAATATAATTGGTTTACTACCATGTTTTCTATTGTATTTATAGTCTTTAGTTTTTGCTGCTTGATACCTAAAACATCTGCCTATTGTAAGAAAACCTGCAAAATTGCAAGTATTATTTATATTAAGCATTGTTAAAATTCTATTATCTATTCCTTCTATTGCCTCTTCTAGTGTAGGTTTACCCATTTCAAAATATAGTAAACTATCTGCATCTATTAGAACAACAGGGCCATCATCAGGTAAATCTTGAATATTTACTTTGTTCATAATTATAAAATTAAAAGTTAAAACGCAAAAAAGGGGACGTTAGTCCCCCCAGTTGCATCATGAAACACAAAAAATTACAGAGATGTAATCTCCGCAATATCATTTTTTATTGTATTTACATCAGCTGCATACAATTTAACAGCTTCTGCTTTCATTTCTTCCCACTCTTGATCTGTCTTAGCAGCATAAGTAGAACTATGATA
>TARA_R110002012_G_scaffold102513_1_pt1 | contig 15737 bp, 6 predicted proteins | sample TARA_R110002012 | Tara Oceans TARA_R110002012 (sample SAMEA4396515) | marine metagenome | biome: Westerlies Biome; feature: [DCM] deep chlorophyll maximum layer (ENVO:01000326); material: water (ENVO:00002006), including particulate matter (ENVO:01000060) such as... | depth 40 m
AATGTTGTACTGTTTCTCTGCTTCAAAAATATTCTCTTCGTTATTAGCAAGGTATTGATTAGCCTTGTCTTCATCTGTAGTCTGGAAGTCTTCTTCTAAATCTTCAGTGCTAGTTATTCTATTGTATAACTTAGAGAAGAAACTAAGCTCCTGCTCAGATTCTTTTTCTTTCTTTTCCTCTTCAGCTTTAGATTTCTTAATAGCCTCAAAGTTCAATTTATCATCTAAGTTTAATCCTTGAGACTCGTAGAAAGGTCTTAACTCGTCTTTTTTTGCTAGAGCGACTTGCTCTTCTATAGGTAGATCTTTTCTTTTAGCTAGTCTTTCTTCTAGACTAACTTGAACATTTTGTTCCAAAGAAGATTGACCATCTTGAGATACTGATGGAGATACCCCTGTATCCTTCGGAGCAGCTGCATCTTGCAATACTGAAGAATCTTTTTTTTTTACATCACCCCAAGCTGACTGAAAAGTCTCAAGATCTGTTGTTTTAAACAAATCATTGTTTTTTCCTAAATCGTAAAGCTTACCTTGAATGTCAAGATCTGATTGCTTAAATTGATCTAAACTTGTTTGTGATGTCAATATACCTTTATCAACATAAAGGTTATATAGTTGTTCTAACTTATCCATTAGATGTAAATTTTATTGTTATTCAAATAAAGCATCTCCCTCTGCAGATGTATCCTGAGGTTCAAATTGACCTATCTTATATCCTACAGAAGTTTTCTTAAGCTCTTCTATCTCACCACTCATAGACTCATAAGGAATTAAGTATTCTTTTTGACCAAACTTAACTGAAACAACTTTTACATTATCATCTGTTAAACCAAGTCTGGTAACCTTACCTACAACACTTTTATTAGTGTCCCCTACTTCATCTTTATATTGTTTTTCAAAAAACTCTTGAAGCTCACCTTGACCTGGCAATAGAGATTCAGGCACTATATTTACTTCTATATTTCTATCTGTAACGTCATCATACATTCCTGCATCAAACTTAAGATTAACACCACCATAAGATAATGTAGACTTAGAAGGACCTGAAAGAAAATCAACATCTTTTTGAGTTAATCCTTCTTCTCCCTTTCTTGCTGGTCTTTTAGATGTTGATATTTTACTAGGATAAATTTCTCTAGCCTGTTCTTCGTACTTTTCTGCAAGGTATTGAATATACTCATTCCTTAGCTCTTCGTTTTCAGGGCCTGAACCAGGCATTAACTTATCTATAAAAGGAGAACTACCATCCTCATCTGTAACACTAGTTATATTTTTTCTTTCCAAAGCAAAAGCTTCAGGTCCACTAAGCATGTCATCCCCAACCTTAAACAGGCCTTCTTTCCCAATGTATATTTTTTTCTGATCAGGGTTATCAAAGTTACCATTTGAGTCAGGAGTTAAACCTTTTTGAACTTCCAATGTTGCTCTTCCAAACTGATCATCTGTTATAGAAGATTTTTGTCTTGTAAAACCAGATTCATCTGTAAAAGATGTAGAACCCTCTCTGTTACTTGCCTCCGCTGTATAGAAAGCATTATTTGGGTCACTAAACTTAGTTTCGTTTATCATTCCTGACCTAATAGGAAATTGTTTCTCTAATTCGAGTCTGTCAGCACTTGGGTTTTCTTGTATAGCGTTTATATAGTTTCTATAGTTAACTTCAAACAAGTACTCACCATCATCAGTTGTCTTTAAAGTATTTCCTTTATCTGCCTTTACTAAATTCCTATATCCAGACATGCTAGTTGATATGTCAGTATACAAAGATAAATCGTTCTTTAGATTACCCTCTCCCTCGTTAAATCTAGACCTAGCCTCCAAGTCACCGTCATTAATAGCTAAAGCATCTTCATTAACTTGATTCTTAAAAGATGTGCATTCACCTTGAAAATCTTTAGCTAGATCAGGAAGTAGAGCTTTAGTGTCATAGTCTTTAGTAGGTACATTTAGATTTTTACGTCTAGCCTCAGCTCTTCTTGCTGCAGCCTCTTGCTTTTGCATCTCAAGACGCTCCTTATCCATAGCAAGTCTTTGCCTTGCCTCCTCTTCTTTTAAAAGGTCTCTGTTGTTTTTTAGAACAACTCCTGTGAAAAATAAACCTTCTCCAGCCATGTCTTAGTATTTAGATTTCATGTAAGCACCAACTCTAGCTTTTACCTTAGATAAGTATCCACCACCCATCATTTCTTTTTTAGGTGCGTCAGCTCTTCCTTTTTCTCCAACAAGAAATTCTCTATAGTTTTTAATAAAGTCAATCTCAGCTTTACTAGTTGAGTCTATGTCGAAAGAAAGTTTGTCACCAATATACTTAACTAATCCAGCAGGGTTTGTTGGGTCTTCATCGAAAGGAAGCTCTCCTACGTTTCTAACTTGATCAGCGTTACCTTTCATTACTTTTACTATTTCTTGAGCTCTATCGTCCTTTAAAGGTGGTACAGTAGGTTTTTTAACCTTACCACCCTCTTGTGCTTCACTATCATCATCCTCACCTATGGTGTTTTCATCATACTTAGCTACTAAATCTTCCATAAGTTTAAAAGCTGCGTCCTTGTCGCCCTCTTTGAGTGCAGATCTAATATCATCAACATCATCAGGAGGTAGTATTAATTCTCCACCTGTAGCCTCACCAACCTTTTCACCATCTTGAACCATATCTATTGGATTGCTATCGTGATCAAACTCACCTGGAGTTACTCCACCTTCTTCGGCATCAATCTTGCCACCCTCTTTAGCTTTAATATTAGCACCTTTTTCACCCGTACCACCCAAAGCTAAACTATTAACTCTTTTTTCCTTTCTTTTACCAGTTCCAATTCCAAGGCTTTGACCTATCTCACCAAATTGTTGTATACCACCTGCACCTATTCCACCAGCAACATCTTCAAGACCACCAAATATATTTTGTTGACCAGCAGCCCTCTCTGCTCTTATTCCTGCAAGTTCACCCTCAGCAACTTTTATCTTTGAATCTTGAACCGCCCCTTGCTCTGCAGCTAAGTTTTTCATAGCTGATGTCTTAGCAGATTGTTGCTTATCAAGTAATGCTAAGTTTTGTGCACCTGCTTGTTTATTTAAAGCTTGAACACCTGCCAAAGCGTTTCTAGGGTCTTTAGATAAAGCACCCATAGCAGACGCTCTATCAGCACCCTGAGATTCTTTCATTCCCTGAATTAAGCCTTGGTCTATAGGCTGATCAGCCATCTTTGTAGTTGCAGATGTAACCTTTCTTTCTAATCTACTAGTGTCAAAAGCCTCTTCAGCCTCTTTAGCTTTCTTAGCTTGTCTAGCACCAAATATAGATTTACCAACACCTAACGCCATAGTTGCTGCACCAGCAAAAGCTTTAGGTGATTTCTTGTTTTTTTTATATTTTATTTTAGGTTTTACTCTTCGTGCCATAGGATTAAATTTTTACAAATGTACTAAATTTTTTTTATTATCTATTACTAAGCTCACTCTTGTCTACATCTACATTTGCAGCATAAAGATTAAACTTCTTAGTAGACTGATTATTATTAGTTGCTAATATGGTTCTTAAATAGCTACCTTTCATTTTTTCACCCTCTACCTTACCTCTTTTAACAGCAAACACAAAAGAACCTGAAGGAATGTCTAACATTCCACCAGCACCTTGAGTATAAGAACTAGTTGTTGATAGATAAGAAAGTGAGTTATTAGATGAATTAAAATTTGGTGTTGGATACCCTAAAAAGTATGTATTACCTTTAATGTCTTTTGCGTATAAAGCTAAGTCAGTAGAGACAATTTCGGCATCTTCATCAGGCGGTGTTGATAAGCAAGTAAAGGCTACTCCTTGTGCTGCATCTCCTACTACATTTGAAAAAGACATATCTATAGGATTATCAAGCCCATTTCCTCGAAAAACATAGCTACCACCAACTATAGCATTTCTTAACTCAATAAAACTTAAATCATTAATAAGTTGTCTATTAACATTCTCTTCAAGGTTAATTACCCCCATACCAGGTCCACCTATATTTGATGCAGACAACATTCTACCAATAGAAGTTATTTCAGATCCGTCTCCAAAAGAAACTTCAGAGTCATCATTACTAACTCCTGAAGAACAGAAAGGAATATCTGCATACTGTATACCCTCTTTTGTCTTGTAATCTATAACATACATTAAAGAATTATCAGGAACAAGGTTAACTCCATTATAATTAAATTTTTCATTTAAAACTATACACTCATTGCTTTCAATTTTTGATACTATAAAATCTTTATAGATATAATTTACACCAGCTGCGCCTTGGCTTGAATATGTTCCGCCAAATATCCTAACTAAGTCTCCTGGTCTTACATCTTTATAAAACTCAGTTTCTTGACCTAATAATACTCGTGAACTTGTATCTCCGTCCTCAGCACTAACAGTACCACTTACTTTTTTATAAGCAATACTTGTAGATATAACATCATTATAATTACCATAATACTGACCCATATTAGAGAATAGCCCTGTCAAGAACTTGGTGTCACTCTCTAGGCCAATAGCATTATAAGTTTTAACAGAAGATGGTTCAGCATTAAATATAAAATCTAAATAAGACAAGTGCCTATTACCGTAGAAGGTGTTCATACTTGTTTTGTTTGCTCTATTTCTATTATAAACATCAGAATCATTATGTCTGTAAAGCCTACCTTTTTTAAACGTTATAAATTGTCTGTTTATTTTAGCACAAAACTCAGGTATAAAAGAGTAGAATGATGTCCACCTATTTTGACCTTCACTAAAACCTAAGGTAACAGCATGAAAGGCTATTTCGCCATCCCCGTCAAAAACATTGTAAGCTTGGGTTTCACCCTCCCACTGTAAAAGATCTGAATCCCAGGTACTTGGTCTAACATATTGACCAGATTGACTAAAACTATCAATCTTTAATTCTGGGAAACCAACAACGTATTCATCATATTTAGGGTCGTATCCACCAATTATATTAAAATTACTTAGTATTTGACCATAACTACTATATGGTCCCTCTTCATCCATATTAGATTTAGGGTTATACTTAGTGTACATTTCACCAAGGTCTCTAAAGTAATCCTTCATATTGTAATTAGATATAACGGTCAAGCCATCTCCGCCTAATCTAAGTGCAACACCTCTTTTTATGTCAACAAAATAAAATTTTTGACCATGCTGAACAACAGACTCAGGATGAAGACCACAGCCATAATCACCAGAAAATGTATTAACATAGTTTGCTATAATATTATTAGATAAAGAAACTAAACCTTCTGCAGATGCTGTAGTTAAAATATCTTTATCCACAAGCACTCTACCAATTTTACTCTCGTGAAATATTATTAAATCATTATCTCTCATTTTAAGAGATTGTATAGATCCAAAGTCTACATTATAATCAAAGTAAGGACTATTTGCTGGGTTAAAGTTAGATAAACCATTTGTTGCACCTGTGCTAGAGTAAGCCTCAGAGTGATAAATAGTAGCACTTAATCTTCTCTCTTTTGATTTATTATTTATAATGTTTACTCTACCTTTACTCCAGTGATTAGTGTTATGAAAATCATTAAGATAAACATCTTCACATGAAAAGTTTTCTAAAGCTAATAGTTCGGCAGCTGTAGAAATAGAGGTAAACATTTGTCTAGGTTTTAAATATATATCTCCTGATTTTATTTCTACTATAGCAGGAGAGTCAGAAACATTAACACCAGCTTCTTCATTAAAAGAATAAGACGGACTTTGATTTTGATTAGTACCAGAGTGTCTTCTTGATGGACCACCTGGTTTGATAATTTCAAGCTTATCACCAACCTCATAATAAACCATGCTTTCTTCAGAGGTTGATTTTTGTTCTCTATAAACCTCTGCTATTAATTTATTATATCCACTAGTTGCAAAACTAAATCCAGAATGACCTATACTAACTTGAGCTCCGTTTTCTAAGTCAACTCCTGTAGACCCAGGGTCAGCTATTCTAATGTAAAAACCTGCTCCTCCAGTATCTAGAGTTATAGGTAATTCTTCACCATCATCTTGATAAAAGTCAAAACCTGTTATTTTAAAGTCTAAATACGAATTAAACCTTTGTCTACCTCCACCGTTTTCACAACTTATAAATCTAATTCTATCGCCACCCTTTTCTTGAAAGTCAAAGTCTAATTCAGACCCCGTCCCTTCACTATAACTAGCCTTGTTACCCTTCAGTGTGTGTAATCCTAAATATATTTGAGTGTCACCATCTTCACCAGCTTTAGCTGTAGCGGTAGTTATTTGCATAAAGTCACCAACAGTAGTATTTCCCGTATACATTATTTGATAATGTGTAGCCCAAGGTGGTGGTGCGTTAAAAAGTTCTATTAACGCAGTAGAAGTCTGACCCAAAGCAGGACCGTCAGGTTCAGTTACAAACTGATTATAAGGTCTGGATCCATTGTAATCATTATATTTAGGTGCAACATTTACAAAAGAACACCTATTAGTTTCATCAAAATATGATACACCAAAATCGTGAAAAGCACCAGTTTTAAAAGAACTGAAACCAGGACTTCCTGCTACAAAATAAACTTTTGCGTACCAAGTATATCCACCATTACCCCATCCTTCATTGTTACCATCAGCCCAATCAAAAGCACCATGGTCCATCTGGCTATTTTTTACAGTTTTGGATTTAATCTTCATTGTATTTCCACCCTGCCAAAAATCCAGATTCCACTCACCCTCTGAACCACCTCCATCTATATTGACAATGTCAGCAAAAGCTGCGTTATCAGTTATAGTTCCGCCACTCCACCCAGAGAAATTAGGCTGATTAAACTGCTCGCTTATCTTACCTTTTACAGAAGACAGAGTAAGTGAGTCAGTAACATCTACTGTCATGTTAAAGAACCCTGCAGCCTTCCTCATTTGTCCTCCACTAAGAGTAGACGCATCTCTTACTATCTTCCAGCCAACCTCTATATATATAGATTGATTTTGATTTTCAGCTAAGCCTGACGCAATAGGAGTTAAATCTATCCATGTAGCAACCTCACATCGATCACTACCTGAAGTATTCCAATAGGTATGAGTTCCACTTTCATCAAAAGCTGAGTTCATATTACCACCAGTTCCCTCATCAAAAAAATAACTTGTAGATAGTTGATTATTTAAATTTGGGTGTCTATAGCCAAAACAATTTATTTTATTATCAGATACTGCAGGGTTTCCTTCAGTTTTAAAAGAAGAGTTCGCTACTACAGGTGTATTATCATAACCCTCAACAACATTTCCATAAGCTATTCTATTGTTAGATAAAATAGTTTGTGCTTTTGCTAATTTAGGAACTACGTCAAATAGCTTGTCAGAGTCTGCTTTATCTACAAAAGGATATATACCATTATTTTTAAAACTAATTATAGATGAATCTACATCAAAATGATAATCAGGATCAGGTATAAGTTCGTTTTTTAATATCTTTAAGTAAGATATAAAATTATTTTCTACAGTATCTATAAGAACAAACTCTCCAGTATTTCCTCTCCTAGCAACTACTTCTACTTGTTTAACATCTGATATAGTATCAAAATATTCTACATTAATAACGTTAGCAGTATCATTATAGCTATCATAAGTTAAAGGTAAGTTCAGAGAAAACTCATCGTCTATTTTTATATCTGATACACCACTATAAGAAGTTAACTCTTCATCATAATGCTTATATCTATATTTAAACTGGAATAAGTTATCTAATATATCATTCTTACCAGAAGAATTATCGTAACCTAGCTCCGATTGAGGTCTAAGGGTTGGTTGATGTTTTATTACGTCTAAATACTTAGACTTATCATGATAACCTCCAAAGCTAATTAAAGGGGAGTAAGCATCATCAGGATTTGCATGTAGCAATACCCCTGATATAGAAGCACCATTTGAATCAACCATAGAACCAGAACCAGACCAAGGGCAGTCAGTTATAATCCCCGCCATATTTTTTTGAGGAGTTACACCCAATATGTGTAAAGGTTCAGCTGATGAATTACTAAAGTCAGGTGCGTTGCCTTCAACTGTAATTGTAGTTCCTGATATGTTAGAAACTCTAAAATATCTAGGAAAGTTTTGATGAACAACCCCTATAAATTCTCCTACTGATAAGTCATTACTAGATATTGCAGAGCTTGATGTTATATTAAAACTATCTGCAGTAACATTAAAGGTTATACCACTAGGCATTTTTCTAACCACACCAGTTACTTTAGCGTAACCATTGTAGGGTACTGTTTCAGAAATATTTGCATGTGTGTATATATAATCTCCCTCCTTAAATTCATGATTATCATTTGGAGTTATAAAAACTACAGAATAATTATGTCTATAATAGAAGTCATAATATCGAACACCATGATTTATATTGTACTCATTCTGCTTAGCTAACTTAACATTTATTTTTCTTGGTCTATTCTTATCGTCAGTCCAATATAAAATATCACCTATTTTATTTACACCTGTAATAAGTTTTCCTCTGGAAAAATTTAACACTGCTGTAGCCTGACCGTCACTATTCATTCTACCATCTTGATAAACAGTAGTTACGCTGTCGGTATTTAGATTGTATTCTAATATAGAATCATAAGGTCTCTGAGGTCCATCGTAAGAAACAAAATAATAAACACAATTAGTTGGCTTATCTTCGTAAGTTCCTATACATTGATGATAATCTGATAAAACGTTAGTACTTGACATTTTTATATTTTGTTTTTTGAAAGTCTTTTTGCTCCCAGTAAATTACCTGATAAATCAGGTTCTACATTTTGAGATTTATTCATTATTATATCAGAGCCAGATGAAGGATACATATACGAGTTTGAATTTAAATTTTCTCCATTATAAGAAGGTAATGTTAAAGCGTTAACAAAACTCTCCACGCCATCTGATGCCATTCTTGAAGATGAAGATGAAGCCTGTTGTATTTTCTCAACATGAAGAGTAGTATTAGCACCACCATCAAGTATATAGTCAGAATCATTTGGATTATCTACGTTGAAACTCCAAGTGCTAGTATTATTAAGGATTAAAGGAATAGACTGTTGAGAGGAGATTTGTTGAGAATTACCTGACAGGCTTTCTCCCTTATAAATTTCCCATCCTGTTTCTCCACCTAAAAATTCAATTTCAATTTGCACACCATCAGTAACTCCATTACTTTCAAGGTAAGTTGTTGAAGTATGAAGGGGTCTTTGACTGCCTCTATTTCCTAATATTCTATCGCCAGTAGACGATGTAGAATAAGTGTTTCCGCTTGTATCAACTACAGCTAATGAAGGGTTAATATTGTGAGCAGTAAACTTAATTGTAAAAGATTTGTTAGCTGCTGGAGAATAAAAAGTTTTATAAAAAGTATTAGGATTACCGCTATAAAACTCATTGTCATAATTTCTTTTAAGATCAGTGTTATAATTTGCTCTTCCACTTATCTCATTTAATTCTTTTAATATAATATATTCAGGTTCAAGGCCCTGAAACATACTATCACTATTACTAACACTATCAATATAACCGCCTCTTTGTTGGTCAATATCTACCATTCCCCTTAAAAGACTAAATCCTGGATTTTCTAAAAAATTTCCAGAAGCATTAATGTCATTACCAGCAGGATTAAGGTCAGGTATATTGGTATTTTTTATAAATAAAAATTGATTACCCATACTCAGTAATGAAAAAGTCTGATTAGCGTCAATAGGAAATCCTCCACTAATAGTTAACAACCATTTTTCATTACCTGGAGAAGATGGGGAAGAACTTCCATCAACTTCATTTAACAAGTTTGTAAGTGAATTTACAAGATTAGATTGACCACTTATTGCATCACTTAAGCTAGCTTGATTGCTATTAAATGAATCAGTAAAATCCTTAATGTCTTCAGCTGTTATAGTAGAGCTAACACCAAGGTCGGATATAACGTCAATAATAACAATAGCTAAAGATGCTATGTTATTGTTCGCAGAACTTAACGCTTGAGTGTATTCCTCTATATCTTCTCTTGCTTGAGCTAATTCTTCTGTTAGATTTGCAATAACCCCTCTTTGATTAAAGATTGTGTTCTGTAAATTTTGATTTCCTGCGTCAACCTGATTAATATAAGATAAAAGCTCCATAATTAACTTGGCAGTTATAGACCCATCATTAGCAAACTTACTTAAAGATATTTTCTCTAGAATTACCTCATAATCTCTACTTTTCGCTTTAGTTACTAAAATTGCTACAGACGTACAATCTTTAGGTAATTCAACCAATATAGGAATATTTTTGTCTGATTCTATTGTGTATCTTGCTACAACCTTTTTATCTCTATCTGATATAAAAACAACTTCTAAATTGCAACCTTCTATTTTCAAAACATCAACATCAAGTAAATATCTTCCAATCGCTAAATCTACACTTTGATTTAGGTGCCCTGATTTACCGAAATCTCTAGAGTTAGATACAGCATGCCCATTTTCAAACACCCAGTTTTCACCACCCCATTTAGTAACAGGTTCTTTGAAATCTCCATTAATTAGTATTTCTATACCATTAGTATGATCATTAAGTTGGTTATGTTCAGATATAATATTAGAAACATCTACTGATGCAACACCTGCGTCATAAGCGGCATCTACATCAGCCTGTGTTATACCATCCTCTTGATTTTCTTGGGATTGATTAAACTGAGTAAGTAGGTGATTATAAATAAAATTCAAGTCATTAAAATCTCCTTCTAACTTAGTAAAGCTATCTTGTAAGCTAGTAAACTGATTTTGTAAAATAATATATTCTGTTGATGCGTCAGCACTTAATTCAAGTTCATTTATTTGTTGATTAGCTGTATTGAGTTTATCTGTTAGGGTATCATTAGCACTTGTAAGTTCTTGAATCTGATTTGTAAATGATTCAATATTAGATTCTGAGTTCAATCCTTGCAAAGACAACTCATCATTAAGTTTATCTATATCATCATTAAGCTTATCTATTACGTCATTCAGACTAACTATTTCACCACTATGACTTTGAATTGTAGCCTGCTGAGATTCTATCAACTCTAAAGCTTCTTCAAGGTCTTTTTGTAAGTCGATTATTGTCTCTACTTGAGATCCACTTTCAATAGTTTCTAAAGATAGAAGTGAACTTAATTGTTCATTTATAATAGTAAGTCTATCTATCTCAGATTGTGCTATACTTAATTCGTTTGTTAAACCTTCAACTTGATTTGTTAATGATTGTATTTCTGCATCATTATCGTCTATAAGTTTATTTAACCTATCAACTGTTGCTGTAAGTTCAATTATCTCATTGTCTTGAAGAAAAATTTGATTTTGAAGTTGAGCAACTAATTGTTGCGAATCTGCTAAAGCAGCGTTTAACCTATCTATCTCTGATTGTAACGCAGTATTATTAATTACATCAGTATCTATCTGAGATAAATTTGTAACAATATTTGTTAAAGAAGAGTTAATATCATCTTTACCCCCCTCATACTCATTTATAAGAGTAGTTATATCAGCATTTGAATTAGGGTTATCAATCTGTATAATTATACTTTCTAAGTTGTCAAGAGATGTTGTTAAATTTTCGTTTTCATCATTTAACGCACTATTAACTTCGTTAGCATTATCTAGAGCAGCAGCAGCAGCAGCAGAGTCTATGGCAAGCTGAGCATTTAAGTCTGCCAACTCTAAATCGTGTTCATTTTCTTGATTAGCAATCTCATTATTCAAATAACTAATGCTACCCAAAGCAATATCAAGTTGATCTTGCAAGTCTTGATACTCAAAACTATCTATAATATCAACATTATCTTGATCACCAACAGTTCTTTTTGTTAAACTTAAAGATGTCCCAGGATACCATGAAGGAACCTTAGTAACATCTTTACCCTGCCTAAGTTTTTCCCTTAAATCTTCTTCACTAGTAGCAAAACCTAGATTAAAATCAATACCAAGAGAGGTTTGGATTCTTACAGTTAATTTACTCACTTCTACTTTTTCTAACAGTAACCTTAAGTTAGTTATAGTCATACTGTCGCTAGCAGAAAAATCATTTTTAAATATTATAGCTATATAAGCGTAATCAACTCTAGATGTGAAATATGATTCTCCTGATCCATCTGCTGTAGCTCCTATGATTGTTTCATCAAAAACTCTAAATTCAAATGAGTTGCCTGCAGGTAATCCTGATACATCATACGTTAATTTGTGAGCTTTCTCTTTTAATATAGAAGCTTTTAATATATAAAGCTCACCTGCTGTAACTTCAGCACCAGAGAAAGTTAAAGTTCCTTCGCTGATACTAAATCCAGCTAATTCAACAACTTCATCGCTGCTATAATAATATTCAAGTTGATTATATGTTTTTAAGTTAGCAGATGTGTTTCTTTCTAGAGATCTATTTTTTCCAACCATAGGTGTAGAGGGAAGAAAGTTTGTTGATATGCCCGAAGGAATTGACACTAAACCACCTCCACCAGTAACAAGAACTGGTCCGACATCACTAGGTTGCTTTACTATATCAGTAAGTATATTAGAAAACTGTTCCTGATCATCATCAAATGTAAAACCACCTCCACTACCAGTCTCATTTAATATATCTATAAAAGGAAAAACTTCACTAATGTCAATATTAAAAAAATCACCAAAAACATCATTAAAATTGTAACTGTAAATATTTACGCTATCATCAGCTTCTGGAGTTATAGTTGGATCAGTTGGCTCATCACCCTCTATATCAATATCCCATGTGGCACCTGTAGTGCCAACAGGAAGTCCGTTACTATAAACTGTATCCTCATCATCAACATTAAAATTAACACCATCTACCTCAGAATCTATAGATATAAACCCAAGGGATGACCCTATAAACATGAAAGCAGTTTCACCTATCCAAAGACTTCCAGTTGGATTACTGGAGGTTACAGTTTCACTCCAAAGCTGACCAATAACTTGACTATATGGACTTCTAAAATTTAAATGAAAATAAGCGTTAGGAGTCAAAGATCTATATGTAACTGTAATAGGACCGACAATATTAAAACTCATTCCCGAAGTTAAAGGAAGACCACTACTCGTAAGAAGAGATTCAACCTCTATAACTATCATCTCACCAGTTGTGTAATCCTGAACGTTTAGCGTGGTATAGTATCCGTTTGGCCCAAACATACTAATTAATCTAGAAGTAGTTTCAAGTCCATCTTGTGTTCCACAACCACCTTCCCACTCATTAAAAGTGACCGCACCTAAAGGAGAACCATAACCACCTTCTGCTGCTCCTCCTTGTTGATCTATCGTTACGCTTTGTTGAACCGCTCCAGGCTCATTTAAAGTAACACTACCATCTGAATTTACAGTGCAAGTTTGATAGTATATTCCAAAGTCATAGAAAACATCGCATTGCTCTTTACCACTAAAAATTATTTCTTGAGCTCTATATACTTGTTCAAAAGGTATTTCTTCAATTACAATTTGACCATCACTAGAAGATGTAAACTCTATTACTTGATCTGCTTCATCTATAAAAGTAAAAGGCACAAGAGTATTACCTTCTAAGTTTTCTACAGAACCAGAAGTACCATCCATAGAAGCAATATTCCTAACATTTAAAGCGTCTCTGTAATCACCACCTTGAATCAAACGTGGATCTGAATCTTTATCCATTCCACCTGTAAATACTCTTTTATCTTGTGCCATTATTATAGTTTAGGAGATTGCTTGAATGCTTTTCTTGAAACCTGCATAGCAGTTTCCTTATTAAAGTTCATCATTCTAGCTCTTGCTAATCTTTTTTCGTTGTAGTAAGCTCTTTTAGCCATTTGTTTTTCGTTAGCAGGAACTCCACGTTTTCTTTGGATGTACTTGTAGTACATGTAACATCTAAGAGCCTCTTCGCAAAACTTATGGACTCTTGGTCTTGTACCAGCAATACCTAATTGTTTTAATATTATCTGTTTAGATAATGAAACATCTAAGCCTGCAAGCTCATTTGGATTATCAAAGTTAATATCAAATTCACTAGTTAACTTAAGAGGAACAAACGAAAGATCAGAGTAAGTTAAAAAAACTACTGCTGGGCCATCAATGTGGGAGGCTGATAAATTACTGCTAATTCTTGCTACTCTAATCTCAGGCTTACCTTCATTTATAATAGTTGAAAATGCTTCAGCCACTTCATTAGCGGTAGCTTCTGCATTATAAACTGCAGGAGTACCGTCATCTGGTGCGTTAGGTAAAATAATTGTATTTTTTGTGCTTAGAGCTGGAGTAAGACTATCAAAATAACTTTGTGTACCAAAATGAAACGTAACAGAGGAAGTTGAACTATCAAAACTTGGTATCTTTAAAATTGTTCCGTTTACAATTTGAAGCCCATCTGCAGGATTAAAATTTAATTCTAATATGTGACTTCTACTCTGACCATTTCCTATGCCGTCAGATATATACTCCATGAAAACTGTTTTACCAGCAAGGTCTGAAGAGAAGTTTATAGTGTTGTCGTTTCTATTTAACCTGTAGTATCCTAAAGTGTTATTTCCACCACCTACACCAAACTTTCTACCTATATCTGTGTGGTAGTAAGGATTATTCTCGTCAAAGTTATTGTCACCAACTTGAGCATCTATACTTGCATCTAACGTTAAATCAGACTTATAACCCAAGGACACAAAACCATCTTCATTATTACTTCTATACCCAACACGTGACAACTTAACAAAATCATCAGGTAAAGTACATTGAAGTGTTGTAGAATCTACAGTAAGTGTAGCAGTTTTAACTGCCTGCTCAACGTCAAACGTAAGCTCTCTTAAACCTTGTAATGCTAATAATCTTAGTTGATAGATATGTGCATCTTTATCGTAAGATGTATCATCTACCATTAATTGAAAGTCATTTACGACTTCATCTATACTTGTGTAATCTATTGCCATAATTAACTATCTGCTTTTAGCTCACTACCTTGAGCGTACTGAACAACATCAGCCTCTCTGATTGTAACCCCTAAATATTCTAAAATCTTTATAACTAACTCTCCATGAACTCTAGGTGCAATGCTAAATTGTCTAGAGCTTGTTACATCATAAACTGGTTTACCTGCAACAGTTGCGTATGACCAATTTGGGGAGTTTAAATTATCATATAAATAATAATAAAGAACAACCTCTGATATATTTTCAGGGAAAATATTTAACGTTACACTAACATAAACTATTTTATTTCGCATGGTTGATGCCTTAGTCATTAACGCTATAGGGTACATCATAGAAGGAGAAACTAAATTACTTCTAAGTATTTGATTTACATCTTTAGCTTCAACTATTTCTATAGGAATATTTGAAGCTACATTAAATGATTCATCATGAGAGTGCATTATAGCTTCTAAATAATCACACTCAAGACTAAACTCAGCTCCTATATAAGATTGAGATGAATTACTTGTATTTCTTCTAGTTATGATTAAAAATCTAGATATATCTTGTTTTGCTACTTCTGGAGATAAACCCTCCCCGTATATTCCCTGAGATCTTCTTGTAGGGGCTTTCTCTTTTATTATAGAGAGTCGTTTGTTGTATAACTCTAACTCTGCCTGTTTTGCTAACAAGTTAAACTCAGAAGGCGTTATAAATCCTCTTTGTTCTTTATTTGCAAAGGTTTGTACGAGTTTGTATACTTCATCAATCGTCATTATTATAAAATTTATTTCCTAGCAAAAGTACGAAATTAATCCGTATAACAAAAAAAGGGAGACT
>TARA_R110002012_G_scaffold81440_2_pt1 | contig 15734 bp, 14 predicted proteins | sample TARA_R110002012 | Tara Oceans TARA_R110002012 (sample SAMEA4396515) | marine metagenome | biome: Westerlies Biome; feature: [DCM] deep chlorophyll maximum layer (ENVO:01000326); material: water (ENVO:00002006), including particulate matter (ENVO:01000060) such as... | depth 40 m
GTTGGCCAGTTTTTTTATTTCCTTTGAAAAAGTAGCAGAAAACAAAAGATTTTGTCTTTTATTCGGAAGCAAGGCAAGTATCTTTTTAATATCGCGCAGAAAGCCCATATCGAGCATTCTGTCTGCTTCGTCCAAAACAAGTATTTCTACTTTTGATAGTGTAAGGGCTCGTTGATCTACCAAATCCAACAAACGTCCAGGGGTAGCTACCAAAATATCCACTCCGTTTCGCAACGCGCGAATTTGTGGATTGGCACCCACGCCACCAAAAATTACGGTGGAACGAAGGTCTGTAAACTCACTGTATTCCTTAAATTCATCCTGCACTTGTGCGGCGAGTTCGCGGGTTGGGGTAAGTATCAAAGCACGAACGGGGCGCTGGCGCAATGCGGGCTGATTATTTAATATTTGAAGCATGGGTAGGGCAAAGCCGGCGGTTTTTCCGCTTCCGGTCTGAGCCGAGGCCAGTACATCTTTTCTTTCTAATATTAAGGGAATTGCTTTTTGTTGAATTGCTGAAGGCGTTTCATATCCTTTTTTGCTGATTGCTTTCAGCAGGGCATCGGATAGCCCAAGTGATTTAAATGACATTTTTTAGATATTAGATTTTAGACATAAGACTTAAGACTAAATGAATTAAGACAAGTGACCAAAAAAATGAATATTATATAATTTGATTATTTGTGACCGCTGCGCTTGGAGATAGTATATCGCGGCGCTTTTAGAATTCGGTCTTTTTTAAAAACCATTAAAACTAAGAAGACGGTTTTAATAAGTGGCGAAGGTACGGCTAATTTTCTGCGTGGAGATTTTTATTGTGAATTTGGCAATAAATATAAAAAGGGGTATCTTGATTAAACTATAATATTCTAAAATATGCTTGGTGGCTTTGGCAGTATTAACCATATGATTGTTACGCTTCGTAACAACAAAAAATTATTGCCTGCAAAGCGATCTTATTTTAAAAATAGGAATTACAGCACTATAAAGAATGAATACTACAATGCCGTAGGAGATGCATTCAATATAAAAAACGCAAATCCAGAACAGTTACTTGCCATACGGAAGAAGATTATTAGAAAGCGCAAAAAGGAAGCCCGTACATTTTTTTTCCTTTTATGCATTGGTATTCCATTAATTGTTTTGGGACTTTATTTTAGCTTTCACAATTTTCGGTTTGGCTTTCCGACTGTGAAGACTGCACAGGAAGTATCTCTCGAAAACAATAACGAAGAGGAATACATGTTCTTTTTGAAGGACGGCGATGCCTGGCTGCAAAAAAGAAACTACTACAACGCCGTGTTTCAATATAAAAAGGCCGTAGCCCTTTACCCTTCAGATTTTGAAGCCAATTATAGATTGGCATTGGGCTACAGTTACCAATGCCAGTATGATTTTGAGAATTGTGACAACGGAATGAAGCTTATCCTAAAGCTTGAGAAAGAATTTCCGGACAATAAGGATATTCAAAATGTAAAAGCCATTTTTGTTCATTGGGGAGCGCAATAGATTTGATTATAACATTAATCTCCCTATCTTTATAAACAACTAACAACCAATCCTTACAAAAATGAAACGACTATTACTCATAGTAGTACTAGCTTGCGTTTCGTGGAGCAGTCTTCCCCAAACTTCTTCCAAAACACAAGAAGACACGCTAAAAAATTCCGCTTCGGAAATTGTGCCAATAGTTGAAGATACGCTTCAGCAATACGAGAATTTCAAAAAAACGATTCAGCTTTCCAAAAAAAACAAGGATTTTAATACCCTCGGGGAAGCTTACATCGGTTTGGCAAAATGGCACGAAGACCACACGGTGCTGGATTCCTCCATCGTATATTTGAAAAAAGCCATTTCGGTGTATGAAAAACAGGAAATGACAAAAGAATTGGCCGAAACCTACCTTTTGTTGGTAACCAACTATAGCGGCACCGCTGAATATGACAAAGGCTCAGATACTGTTTTTAAAGCTTTGGCACTCTATGAAAAATTAGGGGATCAGCAGGGCGTTGCACAGTGTTATACGAAAATATGCGACCTGCTTTACTACTCCGATAGTTATGCCGAAGGTGCCGATTATTGCAAAAAGGCAATTGCCATACAAGAAAAAAACGGCTATGAAGAAGACCTAGCCCTCTCCTATCGCCGGCTCGCCGAAAACCAATTGTTTTTGGGCGATCTGGATGAAAGCTTGGCGAACATGAACCAAGCCATAAATCTTTATAAAAAAATTGGCGAAACGGGTCCGCCCATTTTAGCCTGCTATAACGGTCGCGGAAACATCTATAAATATATGGAGCGTTATGAGGAAGCCATTGAAGATTATAACCGTTGTTACGAAGGCGCAAAAGCAATTGGGCTGGAACGCTATATGATGCCACCAACGGCAAATATTGGGCACGTTTATTTATTACAGGGAAAATATGCCGAAGCCCTACCCTACAATTTAAGGGCTATTGAGATTATGAAACGCATAGGCAACTCCAAAAATCTTTGGGAAAACTACATGCACGTTTCCAACATTTATAAGGAATTGGGCGACTATAAAAATGCCTTGGAATACCATGAACTTTACGAGCAAGGGCATACGGAATATTTAAACACCATTATTGCCCGAAAGGATAGCGAACTGCAGGTAAAGTACGAAACGGCACAAAAGGATTTGGCTATTTTGGACAAGGAAGCAAAAATTGCACAACAACGAAAAACCCAATGGCTTTACATTGGTATTGCGGGATTGTTGGCGATTATTCTGTTTGGAATGTATTTTACGTTGAAAAACATCCGCAAAAAAAGAAAGTCGCTGGCTATTTTGAATAGTGAACTCGATGCAAAAAACAGACAGAACGAACTACTGCTAAAAGAAATACACCACCGCGTTAAAAACAATCTGGAAATGGTGAAAAGCCTTATCGCCCTGCAATCGGCAAAACTTGAGGATGGTGCCAGCAAAGAAGCCATGCTAGCTAGCCAAAACCGTGTACAGAGTATGGGTATAATTCACCAAAAATTATATCAGGGAGAAAATTTGGGCAGTATAGAGATGAAGGATTATTTTATGAATTTAAGCGAAGGGGTGCTGGATACATTCAATGCTGAGGAAAAAGTAAAAATTGAATGCGCCATGGATCAATTGAATTTAGATGTTGACACTGCAGTACCTATCGGATTAATTGTAAACGAACTTTTAACCAATGCGTTAAAATACGCCTTTCCAGATGGCGTAAAAGGACAGATAAATATTAGCCTTGTTAAGGAAAACAATGATCTGCTACTAAAAGTAACAGACAATGGCATCGGTAAAACGGAAGGTTCCAAACCCAAAGGAACAGGTTTTGGCACTCAATTAATTCAACTATTGACCCAACAATTAAATGGTACCATTTCCGAAGAGCACATCAACGGAACTGCGGTATTTTTCAACTTTAAAAATTTTAAGACCGCTTGATGGAAAATGCAATAAAAATATTGATAGTTGAAGACGAAATGGTCATTGCCGCCAATATCTCCCTACAATTAACGGAGTTAGGATATGAAGTCACGGGTGTTTTGCCGCGCGGAGAAGAAGCAATTGCTCAAATACAAATTGACAAACCAGACATAGTGCTACTGGACATTCGGCTGAAAGGCGAAATGGACGGTATTGAGACTGCACATGAGATCCAAAAGCAATACCACATTCCTATCATCTATCTCACGGCAAACGCCGATGAGGACCATTTTAACCGCGCCAAGCAAACACATCCTTATGCATTTATTTCAAAACCCTTTAAAAAACTGGATTTACAGCGCGCCATTGAGTTGACGGTAGATAGAATATCAATTGAAAACACTTCAGAAAAAAATAATGGCAACGGCAACAATTTTATTAATAATGAAAACGCAACAGATTTTATATTGAACGACCGCATCTTCGTGCGCCATAACGAAAAGATGTTGAAAATTGATATTAAAGACATCTACTATATTGAAGCCGATCGGAATTACTGTCGCATCTTTTCTCAAGATAGAGAATATCTTTTGGTAATGACCTTAAAAGATATTGACGAAAAACTTCCACAGAATCATTTTCTTAGAATACACCGCTCCTACATTATCAATCTTTCACAAATAGATGAAGTAGCCGGTACCCACGTAGTTATTTCGAAAAAAGCCATCCCCATGAGCAAGGCTATGCGGGCAGAACTTCTTAAGAGACTGCAAACCATTTAAATTTTTTGACTGTTTGAACCAAGACAATTGGAGCCACGACTCTTAAATTATTATAAATGCAATACTTAATAATAATTTCTAAGAATCCGTCGTGTATCCGAACGTCGTGTGCCAATCTTAATTTTTCTGGTTCGGCAAATAAAACCATCCCTTCGGACAGAAATTGACCTTCTTCGTCCTAAATCGCTTTTAATATTCTCTGATTGTCAGTTATTTAGATGCTCTCCCCAAAATATTTATTTATAACTAACCGAAATTTTCAATCATGAAAACAATTAAAGAATTTTTAGTTTACATTATCTCCCTACCATCATTTAACCTAAAATTTGGGATAGCTTTTGTTATCGCAATACTGTTTCAATTTACAGGTATTGCCCAACAACAATGGACCCCTTTGGACCCCAGCAATATTGCCCAATTAAAACCAGCAAAGCAAAGCAGTGTTCATAATGGAGGAGCCGCAAACCGAGCCGTAGATGGCAATACGGACGGTAATTGGGGCGCCATAAGTGTAACGCATACCCAAGGAGAGGACAGCCCGTGGTGGGAAGTAAATCTACTCGCAAAATATAAGATTTCTTCTATAACCATATATAATCGTACAGATTGTTGCCCAGAACGGTTGAAAAATTTTACGATCAGAGTTTCGGACCAACCCTTTAGCGGAAACTACGGCGGTGAAGTTTTTGGCCAAGAAGCCCAATGGTTTCAAGGAAATAAAACTTTCTCAGGCAACATGATAGGCCAATACATTCGCATACATTTAAACGGTCGAGATGCATTAAGTCTGGCTGAAGTAGTTGTAAGGGGCGAACCCGTGCTAGTACTAAATGATGGCGTGTGGGCTGAACCTGCAATCGGCAAAGATGAAAACCTTGCCCTTGGCAAAAAAACAAGACAATCGAGCACCCATGAATTTGGAGTTTCCAATAGAGCAAATGATGGCGTTACCGAAGGCCATTGGGGAAATGGCTCGGTAAGCCATACCCAAGGGGAGTCAAGACCTTTTTGGGAAGTAGATTTAGGCAAGAAATTTCTTGTAGATGAAGTTAAGCTTTACAATCGTACCGATTCCTATAGTGACAGATTAAACAATTTTAATATTTGGGTGACCAACAGACCGTTCGACCAAACTACGGGTCGTATAGTCCCTTTTGCTGAAGAGCCCACAAACTTTCTTCCCGAAACAAATAAATCGTATACAGGTAAAAAAGTAGGACGTTATGTTCGTGTTCAGCTTAAAAATTCGAACGCCCTTACTTTAGCCGAAGTAAAGGTCTTTGGAACAGAGATTGGCGATCTTAGTCAGGGCGAGGCAGAATCTAACGTATTGTATAAAGTTAGCATCTTCCGAAACGTTACTCCCATTGAAAACTCCATAAAATCATCCATTACCACGAGTGTCTCTGAAGGAATGGATTTTAACAGAACCGTAAGTTCTGAGGACCAAAAACATTGGTCATTATCTACTACGGCCAAGGCAGCGGTAAATTACGCAATTGTCTCCTTCGAACTTGAGGTGACCGCTGGCGGCGGGGGCACCACTTCCAACCGCGAGGAAAATTCACAAAGCAATAACGTAACCCAATCTACAGAGCAAAATACGGAGATTTCCCAAATGGTACCCGGCGGATGCACCCGCTATGAGTTTCATAAATTCATCATTAATCAAGCTCCCGTAAATTATAAATTCAATGGAAAAAATTATTCATGGTTCAAAATCAATGAGCAGGCCAAACCTGTGGGAGATATAACGGTGATGGTTTTTCCCAATGATGTAAAGCCAGACTTAAAAGCTACTGATGATAATTGGGTGACAGCTTCTAATTACGAAAGAGTGCTACAAAGCCATCCAAACTATGTTCAAGCAGAATAATAAACAATATATACTAACTAATTTAAATTTAAAATAATGAAAAAACTACTCTTTTTAGGGCTTGCAATAGTCCTTTCAATAACAGCTTGTCAACAACAGGAAAAACGCTACACCCAACAATCCCCAGAAATTGACACTTACAAAAAAGTGATTGATGCTTACGAAAAACAAGACTGGGAAGCCATGGCCAGCCATTATGCAGATACTGCAAAAATAATGAACAATGTGGAAGAAAAAGATGGTCAAACACTTACCCAACTGGTGCAAATGAATAAAGACGACGCTTCGCTCTTCTCAAGCTGGGATTATGTAGACGGAGAATCTGAATATGAAATGGTAGTGACCGATAAAGGCAAAACCTACGTAAACTTTTGGGGTCTTTGGAAAGGAACGCTCGCCGCCAATAACAAGACCTACACCATTCCTACACATATTACTGCACAGTTTGTGGACGGCAAAGTGGTGAAGGAGTTTGGATATTGGGATTTATCAAAAATAATGCTGGATATGAGAGTAAAGGAAGAAATGGAGAAAAGTAATGCCGAAGAAACCGAAATGGATGGAGATTCCATATCTGAAAACAAAGAAGGCAATTAACCCTTAGGTCTTTATATAATTTACAACAAACTAAAAGATACCCGCTTTCGCGGGCATAAATTATGAAAACAGTAGGTATCATAGGCGGTTCAGGCTTTATAGGAAGTTATACTACCAAGAAATTTCTGGAAGAAGGTTACAGTGTAAAAGTATCGGTAACCGACATTAAAAAGAGCGAAAAATACCAACATCTTTTCAATCTTGAAAACTCGGATAACCTCAATATTAGCGCACTAAAAGTAGAAGATTTAGAAAATTTGAAAGATTTCATTAGCGATTGCGAAATTGTTGTCCACGGCGGCACCCCATTTCAACTTGATGTTGAAGATCCACAAAAAGAACTTTTTGACCCGACCATTAAAGGAACCGAAAATTTTTTGGAAGCCATTCAGGAAGCTCCCATCATTGAGAATGTTGTTTTTATAGCTTCCGTGGCAGCATATAACACCAACTTTCCCCTGCCTGCGGGAGGTAAAAAACCGCATGACACTTTCAACGAAAAAGACACACCTTTTATAAGTGAAGAAAGCCATCCGTATGCTCAGGCTAAGTTTATTGCAAACAAGACCGTAGAAAAATTTATAGAGGAAAACCCAAAACTTTCATTTGAAATCACTTCGGTTTCTCCTGTTGGGGTTATGGGAAAATCGCTTTCAAATAGAGAAGATTCCACTTCAACCGGGTTGCAGTTTCTCTTTAAAAACAAAATTGCGCCCAATCCATTTGTACAAATGCTCTATGATACTGATGCGGAAATGGCTTCGGTAGATGTTGCAGATGTGGCGGAAGCAGTTTTTAAAGCTGCTACAATTTCCGGACTGCACGGTAAAAATTATTTATTGAGCAGTGAAAGCTATCCCATTAGCGATATGAGCCTGATGTTGAATCACCAAACCCCAAAAAATAACGCAAATATAGTTTATCAAAACACACTTGCGGTGAACGATTTGGGAATAAAATTCAGGCCCGTTCAGGAAACTTTAAACAATTATTCACAGTAAAATATCTAAGAGAATATTAACCAAATAAATACATAACTAATGAAAACAAAAATTCTCTCGGTAATGATGCTTATAGCGTTCATTTCCACAGCACAAAAAAAGAACGGAACCGTGTATATTGAGCATCCTGCTATAGATGTAGTACAGCAATTTGTAGATGCAGCCGTGGCAGGTGATAAGTCTAAAATGGCCACTTATCTAACAGATGATTTTAGAGCTTTTAATGGCGCTACAGATAATATGGGCGATAAGGGTATGGACAAGGAAGCATTCCTTGACAATCAAATGGTTTATTTCAACCAGTTGGATTATTATTCCGTAACTCCTTTTCCAGGCTCCTATCCAGATGCCATTGAATATAAAAAGGACAATCCAAATGGTGAGGTATGGGTACAAACGTGGGATTTGCTGAAAGGGGTCCACAAAACCACTGGCGTAAAAATTGACGCCGCTTCCCATAGATTATACACGCTTACAAAGGACAACAAAATCAAAAACATCATTTTTTATAACAATGGCGAGGTAATAGATGAAATTAGATCCAGTTTTACGGATAGAAAAAACGGAACTATCTACAACCACCACGACTACATAAATACGGTTCGGAAAATGATGTATGCTTTTGAGAAAAAGGACTTTGATAAGGCTTATAGCTTTTATGATGACAAAGCAGTATTTGTAAACTCAAGCTCACCAGATTATGAAGACACACCCTTGGCGGAGCAAAAGGAATTGGATAAGCAATTTTTTGATAGATATGATATTGAAAACTTAGAGATGGTAGGCTACCCAGACTATCTGCACTATGAAATGGGTGATGCCCATGTGGTGCAGTCATGGTGGAATATCCACTTAAAGCGCAAGGCTGATAAAAAAGAAATCGTTGTACCAATTCACTATCAGATGTATTTCAATGATGACGGAAAGATAACTTCTGAAACTGCCTATTATAATCCAAAACTTCTGGATTAATATATAACCCACACACTCCCCCATTAATTGGAAAAATTTAATCAATATCAACCAGTTCGCTAACTGCGATCACAAATTAAAAAACATGAAAAAATTAATCTTTACAATGCTCTTATTGCCACTTTTGGCAATTGGACAGGAAAGCACCGAATACGGAGTATTCGAAACGGCAAACATTACTCCAAATCCAGCACAAGTAACCCAGTTTGAAAAGGGGTTAGCAGAACACAATAAGAAGTACCATGGCGAGGGACCTTATGGAGTAAGAGTTTATTGGATAGCAAACGGACCAAATACAGGTAGTTATCATTGGAGTATGGGACCGTTTCCATGGAGCTCTTTAGATAATAGACCTGCTCAAAAGGAGGGTCATGACAACGACTGGAATAAAAATGTAGCCCCTTACACAACGGTGGGGAGTGGCGCCCAAAGCTACTGGCGCAGTCATCCTGAACTTTCTCGTTTTCCAAAGGATTTTACCATAAAAAATATGTCAGTAGATTATTGGGACATCAAAAGAGGCAAATATGAAGATGCCATGAAACTAGTTGAAAAAGTCAATAAAGTGTACGCTGCAAAAGCGCCCAATGAAATTTGGGGCATCTACACCAACGAATTTTCAAGCACCAAAGAAGGTCGTGACTTGGCCGTGATTTCTTTTTTCGACAAATCTGCTTGGCTGGGCCAGGATAACAGCATTGCAAAAAAATATGAAGAAATGAACGGTGCCGGAAGTTGGGCTCAATTTATAAAAGATTGGATGGAAGTAACCAATGGCGGTGAAACCGAAATTTGGATTTACCGTCCAGATTTGAGCGGTATTAGCGGTGATGTAAAAGTTGCATCCTCAAAGTAAATTTTAAAGAAAATGTACGGTGCAGCTTGGTTGCACCGTACATTTTCAAAATAGGGAAGTTAGAAAAAATTAAAATTAAAGTTATGAGCACAAAATTAATTACTCTTCTAAGCATTCTTTTTACAGGCGTCTTTTGTTCACAGGCTCAAAGCAACGACCCGCATGCAAACCATGATTCTGCCATAACAGGAATTACTTCGGAAAAAATTTTAATGGTTTTGGATATCACAGTGAAGGATTCCCTTAAATACCAACAGTATCGATTAAAAGCGGAGCCTCTAATTGAAAAATATGGCGGTATTTATTTGGTACGCTCTGGCGGAATGGCATTTGATATCGATTCAGAAAGGAAGGTAACACCCGTGGAAGGAAATTGGAATCCAAACCGATTTATAATCCTGCAATGGGAATCCATGGAACAACTTCAGAATTTTGCTTCTTCGGAAGAATATAAAGCCGTGGCAAAATTGCGGGAGAATTCAGCTTCAACCAAGTCGATTATCGTAAAAAAATATCAATAATTTCAAATAATTTCTAAAATGAAAAACATACAACCTTTAATAATATTATTAACATTTTTAGCCATCATTTTTAGCACAGGTTGTAATGAAAAACCAAAAGCTGAAACCACAGTCGAGGAATCTGAATCCATTGAAACAGTTACTGAAAGCGAACAACCTGAATATTTTCTACTACGGCCAGAGGTTGAAAAAGCATATGGCTATTCCCATGCGGTAAAAATTGGTAATAGCATTAAAATATCCGGTGCCGTGAGTATGGACGATGAAGGAAATCCAACTGCTATTGGCGATCTAGAGCAGCAAATGAAAAACTGCTATGCCGATTTGGAAAAAGTTCTAAACCACTTCGGTTGCTCTTTTGATGATGTAGTTGTGGAAAACGTATTCACCACAAATATGTCCAAATTTTTAGAAGTTGCCGCTTATAGGGCAGAAATCTATAAAAACCATTTCCCAACTGGATCGTGGCTTGGCATAAAAGAATTGGCGCTTCCCGAATTTTTGATAGAAATAGAACTTGAAGTACATAAACCACAATAAATTAAGTCAACATGAAAACAACATTAAAAAAATACTCTTTATTAATAGCACTTATAGCGATAACAAGTTGTGTTTTTTCTCAGGAAATTAAATCAAACCAAAACGTGACCATAATTGATGGACTTTACAAAGCTTTTTCGGCTGGAGATATCCCATCAGTGCTTGGTGCTATGGATGCAAGTATAGTTTGGAACGAAGCCGAGAGCAATGCTCTGTCCGATGGCAATCCATATATAGGGCCCGACGCAGTTTTAAATGGGGTATTTGCAAGAGTTGGGGCAAACCATGAATATTTTACATTGGAAAATATTCAGCTGCACAATATGGACAATAACCAAGTATTGGCAACGCTGCGCTATGATGCAAAAGTGAAGAAAACCGGAAAAACCTATAATGCGCAAGTTGCGCATCTTTGGACACTTAAGGATGGAAAAGTAATTGCTTTTCAGCAGTTTTTGGACACGAAGAAAGTTGCGGAAGCAGAGAATTAAGATGCTATTTCCCGATAACAAATTTCAATATAACAAATAATACGAATAAAAAATTCAAGCGGAGAAGACAGTTTCCCCATGTCCATAAATAAGAATGGAGGATTTAATCCTCAACTTAAAATCTAGAATCATGGCAAAAGAAACTACTATCAGAAAAAGAAGATTAGGAAGGGCACTAACCGATAATGCCTTAACAAGGTACATTACCTTTTCGGCACTGTATATTGCACAGGGAATTCCTGAGGGCATTACCTATTTTGCCATACCTGCCTGGTTGGCCATGAACGGCAAATCGGCCATGGAAATCGCTGCCTATGTAGGGGTGATTGGAATTCCGTGGAGTTTTAAAATTATCATTGCACCTTTAATGGACCGTTTTACCTTATTGGCAATGGGACGTAAAAGACCGTGGGTAATTTTTGGGCAGCTGGGTTTAATTATCAGTTTTCTAGGTATCGGACTTGTTCCGGATCCATTAAACAATCTTTCCGCTTTAATGGCTGCTGGCTTTTTTATTAGCTTTTTTGGTGCGTTTCAAGACGTGGCAACCGATGGAATGGCGGTAGATGTAATTCCCGAAAATGAGCAGGCTCGGGCAAATGGCCTGATGTGGGGAACAAAAACAATTGGCATTTCGTCTTCGTTGATTATAGGTACTTGGCTTATTAATAATTTTGGTTTTTCAACAGCTATTTCTTCCCTATCTATCGCAGTCGCAACTATTATGCTTTTCCCAATTTATTTTAAGGAACGGCCTGGCGAAAAAACAATGCCGTGGACAAATGGTAAAGTTTCGCCAGATTCAAAACAAACTCAGTTGAAGAGCTGGAAGCAAATTTTTAGAAGCCTCTATAAAGTTGTAAGATTAAAGTCGAGCATGGTGTTTGCCTTCGGCGTTTTTGTAGTAGGATTAATGTTTGGTTTAATAGACACGCTTTTGCCAATTTTCAGTATACAGGAATTAGGATGGACCAACTCATATTTTTCCAATGTTTTTTCAATTACCACGGTCGTGGGCGGTTTTTTAGGAATGTTTATTGGCGGCTATTTGGTAGATTATTTCGGTAAAATCAGAATGCTTTCGGTGTATTTATTTTGCATTACACTTCTGATTGCGGTCTTTGCTTCCCTTTCCAATTTATGGAGCAATAATATAATCATTTATACTTTCATTCTTTCCTACTATACCCTTTATACATTTTTATGTATTGCGGTGTTCGCATCGGCCATGCACCTTTGTTGGAAAACGGTTGCTGCTACACAGTTTACGCTTTATATGGCGCTCTCAAATATGGGGCGTGCGGCTGGAGCTGCGATGCTGGGTGTTTTAAAGACAAATTTTTCTTGGGAAATCGTATTTCTTATTATAGCCATTATGCCTGTTATCATGGTTATTCTTATACAGCTTATAAATTTTAAGAAACACAGGGTTACCGTAGATAGTTTTTTGATTTTGAAACATACGATAGTGGCGCCGCAAGTGATAAAAGATTAATTATTTATCCATTTTTTTTAAAAGAATTTAAAGCCTAAAAAAGAGACTGTAAGAATTATAATGAAGTGGGAGTTCCCTAGATTGTTTCGTTTAAAAACTTTTCTCAATTCTTTTCGAACTTTACCTATCTTTAAATTCTGAGAATAAATCTTCAGATAAACTATGAATATTGATCAAATTTTCAAGAATAACCAAGCGTGGGTAAACGAAAAGTTAGGAAAGGATCCTGATTATTTCAAAAATCTTTCCGAAGGGCAAAACCCCGAAGTACTTTATATAGGTTGCAGCGACAGCCGTGTTACCGCAGAGGAGATTATGGGCGCAAAGCCGGGAGAGGCTTTTATATTGCGCAATATTGCCAATATGGTTTCCAACCTAGACCTCAGTGCGATGAGTGTTATTAATTATGCAGTTAGCCATTTAAAAGTAAATCACATAATTGTTTGTGGCCATTACGGGTGTGGCGGGGTAAAAGCTGCCATGCAGAGTCAGGATTTGGGAATTTTAAATCCTTGGTTGCGAAGTATTCGCGATGTTTATAGATTGCACAAACAAGAACTCAATAAATTAGATAGCGAAGAAGAAAAATACCGCAGACTGGTTGAACTAAATGTTCAGGAACAATGCGTAAATGTTATTAAAACTGCCGATGTACAGATAGCCTATCGGACTAGAAACCTAACGGTGCACGGTTGGGTAATGGATATGGCAAGCGGGAAATTGATTGACCTAAAAATCGATTTCGATAAAGTGTTGAAAGGAATAATGGAGATATATCATCTAGACTAAAAACTAAAAAAAATAAAAAATGCTGCTATCTATCCAGATAGCAGCATTTTTCTAATAAAATACCCGTATTATAATTGCGGAAGAAGTACTTTATCAATAGCATGAACAACACCGTTTGATGCTTGTACGTCCACGACTATAATATTACTTACTCTTCCATTTGGATCAGTAAGTGTGGCGTTTGAGGCGTCAACAACTAAGTCGTCCCCAAGCGTTGATACGGTTCCATCAACTAAATCTGCTGCACGAACATTCGCTCCTGCAATAACGTGTGTATTTAACGTAGCCGTTAGTGTAGGTCCATCAATATCATTTAAGCTACTTGCACCCAATTCAGCCAATAAAGCTGTAAAAGCAGCATTTGTTGGGGCAAAGACCGTGAAAGGAGCAGGAGAAGTTCCAGCTGGAGTAGACAAAACGCTCACAAAATCTGGTTGATCTGCACGTGTCAAGGCAGCAACCAAAGTAGCAAACGTTGGGTCGGCAGTTGCAAATGTAACAACCGTGGGCAATGCAATTACGGTATTTACAGCGTGAATCACTCCATTGTCAGCCTCAATATCTGCGGTTGTTACGGTAGAAATTCCATTTAATTTTACCCCGGAGGATGTATTTACATACATACTTAAATTAGCTCCAGACGAAGCTTCTGTTGCCAAAGTATTAATATAGCCTGTAGTTAAATCGCTTGCCATATTTACACCATCAACCACGTGATTTAAAAGTACATTGGTAAGCAAATCGGTTGGGACTTCATCCAAACTTGCAAAGCCATTCGCATTTAAAAAGGCTGTAAAGGCTGCATTATTTGGAGCAAATACCGTAAAACTTCCTTGTCCGTCAAGGGTTGCCGTAAGACCTGTTTTATCTAGAGCGGCTTTTAAAGAGGAATAATCATCATTTGATGCCACAAAGTCAGCTATCGTATTCGTTTGTGGGTCTGGGTTTGAATCATCGTCATCACTACAGGAAGCAATTCCCAAAGCGATAAAAACAATAAGCGAGATTTTCAGTAAATTTTTCATGAGTTTTCAGTGTTTATAAGTATTTATATTAGTCTGGCAAAACTATTTAAACAAGGACTTCATACAAAGCACTTTAACTTTTGTTTAATCTTTTAAAAAAAATATTGAACATATTTCTAAGATAGAAAGAAATTTATTGTTTGAGCACAAAACTTATCTTTATGCACAGGTTTAAACAATTTTCAAATTATATTATGAAGTACACCTTTTTATTAATTTCGTTTTTGCTAACTACAATCACTCTTTATTCCCAATCAGAGAAAGAAAAAGTAGAAACTACCATTACAAAAAATAAAATTGAAGGTCACATTTATTTTTTAGCAGATGATCTTTTGAAAGGAAGACAAACCGGAACACCCGAAAATAAAATTGCAGCTGTTTATCTTGCCAATACCCTCAGAAGCTATGGTGTAAAGCCAGTTACCCAAAACGTTATGACAGGCTCAAACACCGAAAGTTATTTTCAAGAGATAAAATTGAATAAAGTTAGTCCTGTAAAGCGTTTGCTTTTAGCCATAGACGGAAAAGAATTAAAGAGAAAAGTGGTTTTAAAACCAAGTAAGATGGAGTTTACAGGTGAGGCTGTTTATTTAGGTTATGGGCTTGAAAGTGATTATAAGGGAAAAAATGTTTCGGAAAAAATTGTAATCGTAAGATCTGGCGCACCCAAAGTTACAGATATCCGCGCAGCTTTCGGATTGGTGGAACAGAAAGAACAATTGGCAAAAGAACATGGAGCAGTTGCGTTGATTGAACTTGTTGACGCCAATGAAACAACTTGGGGCTATATTGACCATAATTTTAATAGTGACCGTATAGAAATTGCAAAAGAAAAAGAAAGTAATGATGCAAAAAAAGGGCTTGCCTACCTGTGGGTCCATGATGAAAATAATATTCTAGCCAAGTCCCTTGAATCTAATAATTACATGACTACTAAACTGATGATTGAGGGCGAGAACAAGCATACAATCATTTCACAAAATGTAATTGGAATGGTTGAGGGAACAGATCCTCTATTAAAAAATGAATTTATTATTTACGCTGCGCATTATGACCACGTGGGCATTGGCAAGCCCGATGAAACAGGTGATGAAATATACAATGGAGCCAGAGACAATGCCGTTGGAACAACCACCGTTTTAAGCATAGCCGAAAACATTGCGAAATATCCAACCAAACGTTCGGCACTTTTCATTCTTTTTACCGGAGAGGAAAAAGGATTACTTGGAAGCCAATATTATGTTGAGAACCCCTTGCTACCACTAAACAAAATGGTTTATTGTTTTAATAGTGACAATGGCGGGTATAATGACACTTCGATAATTTCAATTATAGGACTAAGCAGAACTACCGCAGCCG
>TARA_R110002012_G_scaffold106871_8_pt1 | contig 15728 bp, 10 predicted proteins | sample TARA_R110002012 | Tara Oceans TARA_R110002012 (sample SAMEA4396515) | marine metagenome | biome: Westerlies Biome; feature: [DCM] deep chlorophyll maximum layer (ENVO:01000326); material: water (ENVO:00002006), including particulate matter (ENVO:01000060) such as... | depth 40 m
GCGATCTGGGCACCGCGTTGACCAATGGCCGCGACATCGCAGAAAGCCTTGGCGGGCGATTGAAAAACACTCTGTTTCTTGCCTTCTGGGCGGCTGCAATTTCGGTCCCGCTGGCGATTTTCCTTGGACTTCTGGCGGTTCGATACAAAGACCGTTGGCCCGACAAGCTGATTTCAGCGGTGACGCTGACGACTATCTCTATCCCTGAATTCATGATCGGCTATATTTTGATCTATTGGGTCGCGATCAAGTGGCGGCTGTTTCCGTCGGTCGCGATCATCAACGACAGCATGAGCCTTGGTGAAAAGCTCAATGCCATCGCTATTCCGGTGATGGTTCTTACGCTGGTCGTCTTGGCGCATATGATGCGTATGACCCGCGCTGCAATCTTGAACGTAATGCAGTCGGCCTATATCGAGACCGCCGAGCTGAAAGGGCTTGGGATGCTGAAAATCATCCGCAAGCATGCCTTTCCCAACGCCATTGCACCGATTGTCAATGTGGTGATGCTGAACCTCGCTTATCTGGTGGTTGGCGTCGTCGTGGTCGAAGTGGTGTTCGCCTATCCGGGAATGGGGCAATATCTGGTCGATCACGTCAGTAAACGTGATGTTCCTGTTGTGCAGGCTTCGGGCCTGATCTTTGCCGCAGTTTATATCGGGCTGAACCTGGTTGCCGATATTGTTTCCATCCTGGCCAACCCCCGGCTGAGGCATCCGAAATGAAAAACATTCCCATTTCTGCAATGATCGGCCTGTTTTTCACCGGGCTTTACTTTCTGATGGCAATTTTTGCGCCTTTGTTAGCCCCTTACGGCATGGCTGAAATCGTCGGCGACGTATGGGAGCCTTCATCTTCGCAGTTCCTGTTGGGCACGGACAGTATCGGACGCGACCTTCTTAGCCGGATGATCTATGGCGGGCGGACAACGATCTTTATCGCCACCGCCGCGACGATCCTCAGCTTCACCTTGGGTTCCGTGATGGGCTTTTTCGCCGCAGTGTCCGGCGGCTGGGTTGATCAGGCGATCTCGCGGTTTGTTGATCTGATCATGTCAATTCCATCGCTAATTTTTGCGCTGGTGGTATTATCAGTGATGCCGACAACTGTCCCGATCCTTATCCTGCTGATGGGGTTGCTCGACAGCACTCGGGTCTTCCGGTTGGCCCGCGCCGTTGCCGTGGACATCACGGTGATGGACTATGTCGAGGCCGCCCGTCTGCGAGGCGAAAAAATTGGTTGGATCATTTTCCGGGAAACGCTTCCAAATGCGCTTTCACCGCTGGTCGCTGAAATGGGTCTGCGGTTTATCTTTGCTGTGTTGTTTGTGTCGACCCTGTCGTTCTTGGGGCTTGGCGTTCAACCCCCGCAGGCTGACTGGGGCGGCATCGTGAAAGAAAATAAAGAGGGCATCAACTATGGCATTCAGGCAGCGCTTTACCCCGCTTATGCCATTGCCACATTGTGCATCTCGATTAACTTAGTTGCGGACTGGATCTTGACCCGCACCACATCGCTGAAAGGGGGCCGGGGATGACCGAGCCACTTCTCAAGGTACGCGGCCTAAAAATCGGAGCAACCGCTTACCCCCCTGGTGAACGCCCCGTCGCAATCAAGATTGTACGCGGCATCGATTTCGACCTTGATGCCGGCAAGGTGCTCGGCCTCATCGGTGAATCAGGCGCCGGTAAATCTACGATCGGCCTTGCTGCAATGGCCTATGGCCGCGGTGGGGTCGAGATTACCGGCGGCGAGGTTTGGGTAAACGGCCGCGATATTCTGAAAGAGAAATTGCGGAGCATCAGGCGTCTACGGGGGGCCGAAGTAACCTATGTGTCGCAATCTGCTGCGGCGTCTTTCAACCCGGCCAAAAAGATCATGGAACAGGTGACCGAAGCAGCGATCTATCAAAACAAGTTTTCGAAAGCCGAAGCCGAAGAACGCGCAGTCGAGCTGTTTCGCAAACTTGGCCTGCCCGATCCGGAAACCATCGGCAGCCGCTATCCCCATCAGGTATCAGGCGGCCAGTTACAACGCTGCATGACGGCGCTGGCGCTGTGTCCGGAACCCGACTTGGTGATCTTTGACGAACCGACAACCGCGCTGGATGTAACCACCCAGATCGACGTGCTGGCCGCCATAAAGGAAGCCATCGCAGCAACAGGTGTAGCAGCCTTGTATATCACCCACGACCTCGCCGTGGTTGCACAGGTCAGCGACCACATCATGGTGCTGCAACAGGGCGAAATGGTAGAATACGGGACCACCGACCAAATCATCAACAACCCGCAAGAAGAATATACCAAAGCGCTCGTTTCGGTTCGGTCGATCCGGCACGAGGAAAAGACGCCGACCGACACCCCGGTGCTAAGGGTTGAAAACATTACCGCCCGCTATGCCGGTACGACCTTTGACGTTCTCAAGAAAATCAATGTCGATATTCACCCCGGCCAGACATTGGCGGTAGTTGGTGAATCCGGCTCTGGCAAATCCACACTCGCGCGGGTGATTACCGGCTTGTTGCCGCCAACTGACGGGCAGATTACTTTCGACGGTCGTGTGTTGGCCCCTGCCCTGTCTTCGCGCCCTATTGATGACCTGCGCGAAATGCAGATGATTTATCAGATGGCGGATACGGCAATGAATCCGCGCCAGACCGTGGGGACAATCATTGGTCGGCCGCTCGAATTCTACTTTGGCTTAAAAGGCAAAGCCAAGCAGAAGCGCATCCAAGAATTGCTGGATGAGATCGAACTGGGTGACGGGTTTCAAGATCGCTACCCCGCGGAACTATCGGGTGGACAAAAGCAACGTGTCTGTATTGCCCGTGCGCTTGCCGCCAAACCCAAACTGATCATTTGTGATGAGGTCACTTCTGCATTAGATCCGCTGGTTGCTGATGGTATTCTCAAACTGTTGCTTAACCTTCAGAAAATAGAAGACGTTGCCTATCTGTTCATCACGCATGATTTGGCCACGGTGCGTGCTATCGCAGATAGTATAGCCGTGATGTATCAGGGCGAGGTCGTGCGCTATGGTCCGAAAAGCCAGGTTCTGTCGCCTCCGTTTGACGACTACACCGACCTGCTTCTCAGCTCTGTGCCAGAGATGAAAATCGGTTGGCTTGAGGAAACCATTGAACATCGCCGCATGGAAAGTGCCGGCAACTAGGAACGTTCAGTTTGGTTTCGCAAGTACAACACTGACAGTTTAACCAAGCATCGCCGAGGTATGTGATGAAGAATAAACTCCTGCTGATCATTCTCGATGGCGTGCCCCATCGAAATTTCCGTCGCCTGTTTGGCAACCTTGAGGGATGGGTAGAACGCGGCGATGCCCGTGTCTGGACACAGCGCGCGGTACTGCCGTCAATTTCGGCGTCCTGCTATGCGTCGATCCACACCGGCGTCGCGCCTTCGGAACACGGCTGTACCGGCAACGGAAACGTCTTTCGGCTGAAACATAAGGACGTGTTCGCCCAGGTACGCGAAGCGGGAGGTGTGACCGGCGCGGTAACCCATTCCTTCTGGTCAGAGTTCTTTAATCGCCATCCCTTCGACTATGTGCGCGATATCGAATACGACGAACCTGAAAGCCGCACGATCAACCATGGTCGGTTTCACACCATGACCGGTTACGGGTTGATCAATCAGATGACACCCTCTGATGTCGATCTTTTTGGAACGCTCACCAATCTGGCGGCTCGGTTTGGGCTGAACTACGGGATACTGCACACCTGCACGCTCGACAGCATGGGCCACCGTTTCTTTCACGACTGCCAGGAAATGGACGACGCCTGCGCCGTCATGGATGAAATGTTGGCCCCGTTCATACCGAAATGGCGCGCCATGGGGTACGAGGTGATCGTCACCGCTGACCACGGACAGGATGAGCGCGGCCATCATGGCGGGCGCGGTGCATTGCAACAAGAAACCGCGTTATATTATTTCGGTGATGCCGAAGGGCCGTCTGAGGACACGGTGATTGATCAATTACAATTGGCCCCGACGATCCTGAAGCGTCTAGGCGCACCTGTGGCTGATACGATGAAGGCCAGGTCGTTTCTTAAATAGCGACTTTGGGTGGCTGATCGCCAGCACCCCTGTCCTTGATCGCGGATGTGACCGTATCAAAGAAGGTGGCCGCGCGGCGCGACATGGTTCTGGCACGCAAACAACCATGTACCAAACCCTTGGCTTCGATCCATATCGCTTGGCCTCCTGCGGCCAGTATGGCGTCCCGGTACGCTTCTCCGTCGCTTGATAAGGGGTCACATTCCGCGGTGAGGATTGCAGTAGGCGGTAAGCCAGAGAAGTCGGTGTCATGCAATGGAGCATAGCGCGGGTCTCTCTCAGGGGGCGTGCCTCCGGACCGGACCTGCTGGTAGAACTCCATATCCGCAACCGTAAGCTGCGGCGCGTTGGCGTGGGTCAGGTAACTTCCCTGCGCACGGTCGCCGCCCAAGCCGGGATAAATTAACACCTGCCCTGTTACACGCCCGTCTATTCGCCCTCGGGCGTGATGCGCAACCGCGGCAGCCAAGTTTCCACCCGCACTGTCACCTGCCAGAACAATGCTCCCCGGATAGGCAGCCGCTATCGCACCAAAGGCCACCCACGCATCGTTAAAACAACCAGGGAAAATCACCTCGGGGGCTAGGCCATAATCAACCGAGATCACCCGGAATCCGGTTGCGGCACAAATCTCGGCACAGATGTCGTCGTGACTTTCCAGCCCGCCCACAACGAAACCGCCACCGTGATAATAGACCACTGTGATATCACTCGCGCCGGTTTCGTAAACCCGACAGGGAATTCCGCCAAACTGCACGTCTGATGTGACCACACCGTCAGGGTGAGGTTGGTGAAAGGCAGCGCACATATCGTCATAGACTGCGCGCTGCTGATCAATCGTTAACCCGGTTGCGTCAGGTGGGTAAAATTCGTCCGACCTATCCATATAAGCCCAGACTTCTTCATCCAACAAAACGCGGTAGTCGGGTGGTGTCATGCAGGCTCCCATTTGCAGATGAACACATCCAACGCCGCGCCCACGTCGGTTTGGGATGCGCTGTTCATCTTTACCTGAGCCACGAGCCCGCGTTTCTTATCATCTACCACTGACACCACGCGTGCGGACAAACCGGCGCTTTCAAGCGTTTCGTTAAACACCCGCGTGATGGCGCTTTTGCGCAGGTCGGGCTTGAAGATTTTACCGACAGCGGTTTTCGGCAGCTCGTCCATGATGACCAGATGCTTTGGCTGTGCGGCACGTTCGTGCACCTTCTCCTTGCAGAAATCCATCAGCTCTTGTTCAGAAACAGAGGCCCCGCCCACCAATTCAACGAACGCACAGGGTACCTCACCTGCATGGGCGTCAGGCTGACCGATAGCACCGGCAAAGGCGACAGCCTCGTGGCCCAACAGCGCCTCTTCGATTTCGGCAGGGTCGATGTTGTGCCCCCCCCGGATGATCAGGTCCTTGGCGCGGCCGGTAATCCACAGGTATTTATCTGCATCGATACGTCCCAGATCTCCGGTGCGCAGATATTTGCCATCGTAATATAGATCTTTATTTTTGTCGGCTTCGGTATAGGTATTGCCAACAAAGACACCGGGGTTCGAGATACATATCTCTCCGATTTCGTCCACACCAGCCTCGACCAAGCCCGCATCCGTGCTCATGATGATCTTGACGTCGGTATAGGGGAAAGTGATCCCGATACTGCCGACCTTTTTCACCCCATCGGTTGGGTTGCATGACACAAGGCAGGTCGCTTCTGTCAGACCGTAACCTTCAACCAGCGTTATGCCGGTCGCTTTTTCAAAGCGACGAAACAGTTCAAGAGGTAGGGGTGCAGATCCGGAAAACGCAGTTTTCACGGTCGAAATATCTGCATTGATCGGGCGCTGCATCTTGGCCGAGATCGCGGTGGGAACAGTGATAATAAAGGTGATTTTCCAGCGTTCTACCAGCTTCCAGAAATTGTCGAAAACCCCGTCACCGCGATAGCCCTGCGGCGTGGGGAACACGACATGTGCGCCCGACGTTACGGCCGCCATCAAGATCACGTGGCATGCGAAAACGTGAAACAACGGCAGCGGACACATGATGTTGTCATCTTCCGTATACAGCAACGTGTGACCCAACCATCCGTTATAGGCCATGCCGGAATACTTGTGCTGTGCAACCTTTGGCATACCGGTCGTACCGCCGGTATGGAAGTAAAACGCTACCCGATCCTGTTGAGGATCATCAAAGGTCAGGTCAGTCGGTTGTTTCGCGATCTCGGCGTTAAAATTCTTGTAGGTTGCCTGATTTGTCACGCCCAGCTTTGGCCTGATCAGGGGCACGATCCATGACTTCGGTGCGGTCAGATAGCGGCAAAGATCCACCTCGAGCACTGTGGTCACGTTGGGGGCTAGTTTAACAGCCTCGGCGGTTTTTTCCGCCACATCGGTTTTCGGGAAAGGCCGCAGTGTTACAACCACCTTGGCGTTTGTTTCGCGAAGTATTGATCCGATCTGTTCGGCGTCCAACAACGGATTAATAGGATTGGCAATTCCCGCAACCGCGCCGCCCAGCAAGGTAATCACAGTTTCATTGCAGTTGGGCAGCACGTACGCGACGACATCCGAAGGTCCCACGCCAAGCGAGCGGAACAGGTTGGCTGCTCGCCCCACCTGACCTCGTAACTGCGCCCAACTCAGGGTTTCGGCATGGTCTTTCGGACCCGATAGCAGTTGAAAGCTGATGGCATCATGGCTGGGAAACTTTCCTGCCGTTCCGCTAAGCAGGCTCCAAAGCGTCTTGGGGACATCGCGATCTTCCCACGGCATCTCCGTCTCGATAGCATTACGGTCTTCAATCCCGGCAAATGTCATATATTCCTCCCTTTTGGTGCAGTTTACCTGCATCCTCATTCCCTGCGGTCAAAGATGATGGCAAATGAAACCTTGCGCAAGCATTTGCATCGTCCGACAAGCGCCTACGCTGTCATTTGACCCAACGGAATGAAGGAAAAAATCACGGGGTTGATGATTTACGCACCCCTTTTTCGGGAATTTATAGTGTGTTCACTGAAAGGTGGTTCAGTTTAAGCACCCCTGCCCCGTGCGCTAACATTGCCAGTGAAAAGCAGACCACGTGCAACCCTGCGCGGTTGTTTCCACCCGTTAATACATCAGATTATCTATGCGTCATTCGGCGGCAATTCCGTCAGTGAATTGCAAGCGTGCCAATCTTGCATAAAGTCCGCCCTTTGAAACCAGTTCATCATGAGTGCCGGTGTCGACGATTCGGCCTGCTTCCATAACAACAATGCGGTCGGCTTTTTTCACCGTTGCCAAGCGATGTGCCACAATCAAAGTCGTGCGATCGGCGCTTAGCTTGTCGACAGCAGCCTGTACCGCCCGTTCGCTTTCGGCATCCAGCGCACTCGTTGCTTCGTCCAATAGTAGCACAGGCGCGTCACGCAGGATCGCTCGCGCGATAGCGATACGCTGTTTCTGACCGCCCGATAGCATCACACCACGCTCACCCAAATAGCTGTCGTACCCTTCGGGCAGCTCGCTGATAAAACTATCAGCAGCAGCGGCCTTGGCGGCAATCGCGATTTCCGCGTCAGTTGCATCTGGCCGCCCGAACCGGATGTTTTCTCGGGCAGATGAAGCGAATATCACCGGGTCTTGCGGTACAAGAGCAACCGATCGGCGGAAAACGTCGCGTGCAACTTCGCGCAAGTCTACACCATCCAGTGTGATACGACCCGAACTGGGGTCATAAAAGCGCAAGATAAGTTGAATGATCGTCGTTTTACCTGCCCCCGATGGCCCGACGAACGCAATAGTTTCGCCCGGGTTTATCACCAGATTAACCCCATTCAGTGCCGGGGCCGAAGGGCGTGACGGATAGGCAAACCGCACATTTTCGAATGCAATGCGCCCAGCAACCGGCGTCGGCAACATCACGGAATTGTCGGGGTCCTTGACCGAATCCTTGGTGTGCAACAATTCGACCAGACGTTCGGTTGCTCCGGCGGCGCGTTGTAATTCACCCCAAATTTCGGACAAGGCAGCGACGCCCCCCGCAACCATCACGGCATATATCACAAACTGCACCAATGCACCCGGCGTCATGTCTCCGGCACGTACATCGCGTGCACCCATCCAAAGCACACCCACTACCCCGGCAAACACCAGGAAGATTACAATGACCGTCATAACGGCGCGTGTCTTGATCCGTCTTTGGGCCGCGTCATACGACAGCTCCGTCAAACGCGCGAACTGGGCACGGCTGGCGATCTCGTTGGTAAATGCCTGCACGGTCTGCACCGCGCCAAGGCTTTCCGAGGCATTGCCGGAACTTGCGGCGATCCAATCCTGGTTTTCCCGGCTCATCACCCGCAACCGGCGCCCCAACACCAATATGGGCACAATCACGGCAGGAACGATTAACAGCACCATCGCGGCCAGCTTGGCCGAGGTCAGCAGCATGAAAACCAATCCCCCTGTTACGATCAGAAGATTTCGCAAGGCGATGGATACCGACGACCCGATGACCGATAGGATCACGGTAGTATCCGTCGTGATCCGGCTCAGGACTTCGCCAGTCATGATTTTTTCATAAAACTCGGGGCTCATCCCGATCACACGGTCGAATACAGCTTTGCGGATGTCCGCCACCACCCGTTCACCGAAACGTGTCACCAATGCATATCTAAGGCCGGTTCCGAGCGCTAAGAGCGCGGCGATAATTAGCGCTGCGACGAAATACTGGTCCAGTAGTTCGGTTTCGCCACTGCCGAAATTATCTATGACCCTGCGGACCGCCAAGGGAAGGGTCAGCGATATCATCGCGGTGATCATCAGCGCCAGGATAGCGGCAATCATCAGGGGACGATAAGGGTGGACGAACGGAACCAACGCCCGCAGCGCCCCCAGTTTGCGCGACTTCTTGCGTTCTTCTTGAGTCGGGCCGGGCGTGGGGGTGCGTGCCATTACAGATCCTTTTCAGCTACCGTGTCATCGCCCGCACACCCCACGGCGTCAAGACCTGCAAAAGCGACCAAGCTGCGCTAGAACACGTCATATTCAAAAAAACCCACCCGCGCCTAGCCGCAAAGAGAATTCGCGCCATTCCAAGCTTTGGGCATCTTGGGATAATCTGCTTGCGGGAAAGGTGTGGAGCGGGCGGCGGGAATCGAACCCGCGTCTTCTGCGTGGAAGGCAGAGGTCTTACCATTACACAACGCCCGCGCTACGCTGATGAGGTATGACATACGTCAGGGGCCGTCAAGTGGTTCATCGCCTGCAAACAGCACGCGCTAATAAAACAAACAGGAATCACGACCCTTTACCTGTGCCATTCAATGGAGCAAGTTCCAGCACGACCACAATGCGAAACCGAAGCAAAGAATCTGCGATATGCCCAACCCGCTTTACGACGCTCTTTTCGCCCGCCACGCGGCACAGGACACTCCGTTTTTGCACCTGCCCGATGGACGTACCATTACCCATGGTCAGTTCATCGATACGGCTTCTCGCTATGCCAATGCCTTTACTTCCAAGGGGTTGGTACCCGGCGACCGTGTTGCGGTGCAGGTTGGAAAATCGCCGGATGCCTTGGCGCTTTATGCGGCCTGCGTGCAAGCCGGATTGGTGTTCTTGCCATTGAACCCTGCGTACACACCCACAGAGGTAGAATACTTTGTTTCAGACGCCGGTGCGAGGCTGCTGATTTGCGACCCTGCATGTGTCAATGATTTTGCCGTCGTCGCGGCCAACAGCGGTGTTGAGCTTGAGACGATGGATATCACGGGCCGTGGCACCATGCGCGACCTCGCGGCCGGCCATGGCCATGCGTTTACGACAGCCGAGCGGACCAAGGATGACCTAGCGGCGCTTTTGTATACATCTGGCACCACGGGCCGATCAAAAGGAGCGATGCTGAGTCAGAAGAACCTGTTGAGCAACGCAGAGACATTAACCAAGGCTTGGCAATTCACCAAAACCGATGTGCTGTTGCACGCACTGCCGATCTTTCACACTCATGGTTTGTTTGTCGCGACAAACATCATGCTACTGTCTGGCGGTGCGATGGTATTTTTGCCGAAACTGGATGCCGATCAATTGATCCGTTTCATGCCACGGGCCACGGCATTGATGGGGGTACCGACGTTTTACACCCGTCTGCTGGCGCATGATGATTTCACGGCCTGTTTAACCGCCCATATGCGCCTGTTCATCTCGGGTTCCGCCCCCTTGTTGGCCGATACTCATACTCAGTTCGAAGCCCGGACGGGTCATCGCATCCTGGAACGCTACGGCATGACCGAAACCAACATGAACACCTCCAACCCTTATGACGGGTCGCGTCGTGCCGGCACAGTGGGAATGCCCCTGCCAGGGATAGAGATTAAGGTTTGCGACCCGGAGACTGGCAAAACATTACCCCATGGTGACATAGGTGTTGTCGAAGTCCGGGGGCCGAACGTATTCCAAGGCTATTGGCGAATGCCGGAAAAGACGGCCTCTGAACTGCGCGCCGATGGTTTCTTCATTACCGGCGATCTGGGAGTGATGGATGATCAGGGGTATTTGAGCATCGTCGGTCGCGGCAAAGATCTCATCATTTCGGGTGGCTATAATATCTATCCTAAGGAAATAGAGCTGTTGCTAGACGATCAGCCCGGCGTCATGGAAAGTGCAGTGATTGGCGCACCTCATGCCGATTTAGGCGAAGCACCTGTCGGCGTACTGGTGGCGCAGGTTGATGCAACGCTGGACCTGGAAGCGATAAAAACCGCACTTGCTGGCAGCCTCGCAAGGTTCAAGTGCCCGCGCGAACTTGTCGTCATCGACGAATTGCCGCGTAACGCGATGGGGAAAGTCCAAAAAAACCTGCTGCGCGAGCAGTATGCAGATGTTTTCACCCGCTAGATCGTACCTAACTGTCCCGGTACTTTTGCCGTTATGCCCGCAGCACGCGCCATGTCCCACCCCAGGACCTGATTACTTGAAAGGCACGGGATACCTGTAGCTGCCTCTATCTTATCAATCACGTTGAGAGTGCGCAGGTTCGTGCAGCTTAGAAACAGCGCATCTACTTTGTCCTGCCGGGCTATATCTAAGGCCGCCTCGATGATTGAACGGGCGTCAATACGCACGACCTTTGCCTCTTCGGCTTCGTCAAAGCTACCGAAAACCGGCGTGGCGATACCGACGTCGTCAAGGGCGGTACGCAGTTTAGCAGATACGTTAACAACATAAGGCGACAGTAGCGCCAACCGCGTCGCCCCCAAAGCTCCGCAGGCATTGATCAGGGCACTCAGCGGGTTAGTGACATGCGGGCTTGACGCAGCTTGACGAATACAATCTGCCACTCTGTCAGAGCCTATTTCAGCAGCACCCGATGTGCATCCATATCCGATGCAGGCAAAGCGGGCCGCTTTGGGCAATAACCCCGCCGAGGTTCCCAGATGCTTTTCCATTTCGGCTAATGTGTCGGTAGTGACTTTGTCACCACTTTGAATGCGGCTTACGTACAGCGCCACATCCATTGGCAAGACCGCCCGCATATCACCTTCCAAGGTCTCGTCAGCCTGCAAGACGATCATGCCGAGCGCGGCATCCAGATCGGGAACCGACGTATAACCATAGCTCATTGTAGCACGGTCAGATCATGCCCGGCACGGGGTGAGAGAAACCGGTTCCCTGTCTCGGTTATCACTATATTCTCTTCGTGAACCATGATCCTGCCCCCCATGGTTTCAATTCCCGGTTCAAGCGTAATTACCATACCGGGAACCAGCGCTGTTTTATCTTCGGGGATTAACGACAGACCTTCGGTTAACTGCATGCCCAACCCGTGCCCCAGCCGCCCTGTATCGGGCCCCCCGCCCCCCCCGGTCACGATGGTGTCCATGACGTGAAACAATTCCGCGGCGGTGGTTCCTGGCCGAGCGCTTTCTGCCGCAGCATCAACAGCGTCGATCAAACGCCGGTGTGAATCCTTTGCGGCTGCTGATGAAGTTGCGATTGCGAAATTACGGTCGAAATCGCAAAAATACCCGTCGTATACCGCCCCTGTGTCCAACATCAGTATGTCCCCCCGCTGCAAGGGCGCATCGGTTGCGGGGGAAATCACATCCCCATATCCGTTAGGCCCCGCCCCGCCCGCCAGATAAGGTACCCAATCGGCCCCCTCCTCCAGAAGTAATCGTTGGAAATCGCGGAAAACTGACGACAATGGGCGTTGTTCAGTTGCGATCTCCGGCACCCGGGCAAAGGCCCGGCCTGCGATCGAACAGGCCCTTTCGATCTTTTCTATCTCAGACACCGATTTGATCGCCCGCAAGCGTGCCGTAATCGCGCCGTCTGCCACGAAAGTTCCGGTCACTGATCCCTTGACCCGCTCCCAATCGGTTTGCGGGATCCGCAAGTATGTTTCTGGTCCTGACGGGATGCCAATACGGCCATGCGGCGCTGTTTCGTTCAAGGTATCCGAAAGTAAGGTTATCCCATCATCGACGGGGTGTGGGGAACGCCATGTACGAATATCGCTCACCCAGGTCTGCGCCATAAGCGCAGCCCCGATCAAAGGAATCACGGCTATCGGTTTTCCTGCTGCCGGGATCACCAGAAACCACGGGCGTGACGGACTTTGCCAGAAGCGTGTGAGAAAGCCGGTAAAATAGCGTATTTCCGCCTCGGTTGTTAGCAAAAGAGCCGCCAGATCCTGCGCCGCCATCATGCTTTGTGCCCGTGCCAGCCGGGCCTCGTACTCTGATAATGCAAAGCCGCGCATCACGTGGCGGGGCCTTCGCTAAGCACCGTCAGCACGACTGATCGCGCCGATATGCCCAACGTATCCTTTTGCGCGTCCGACAAGGCCAAAAGCGCTGCTATGCCTGCCGCCCCAGAGGGGCTTGATCCAAGCCCTGCTACCATGGCGGTCCCTGCCCCCGCCTGCCCCTCGCCTTCTGAGATCAACGCAAAGGCATCAGCGTCACGTGCTAAACCCTTTAATGCAATGAGCGACGGCATCTTGCAATCAAGCCTACCCATATCACTGACCGGCCCCCGGCTTTCGGTCGGCGCGCCCGCTTTGATCGACCCATACAGCGCCGCAGCAACTGTTGGTTCGACGACGATAATAGTTGGCGTATCACCCCAGGCCTCCCGTGCCAATGCCGCACACGCACCCGCCAAGCCACCCACCCCCGCCTGCAAAAAGATATGGGTGGGCGGGCTGGCCATTTGTTCAATCACTTCTGCCATCAACACCAGATAGCCCTCCATCAACCGGTGAGGGCGTTCAATATAGCCAGGCCACGAGCTGTCTGACAACAGCGCCCACCCATTCTTGTCGGCAGCGGCCTGAGCGGCTGCCATGCTGTCTTCGTAAGTCGCGCCTTCGCGAATGACCTCCGCACCCTGCTCTGCCAGACGCGCAGCAAAGCTGTCGGGGACAGTCTGGGCGATATAAACCACCGAAGCTGCTCCAAACGCCTGTGCGCCTGCTGCCACGGACATGCCATGGTTCCCGGCGCTGGCGGTGACATAGGTGCGGCCACGATGGTCGCCGCGTTCCTTGTCGCACGCAATGACATAGGCAGCACCCAACGCCTTGAAGCTGCCCAACCCCATCCGCCCGCGTTCGTCCTTGACCCAAACCTCGGCCACACCTGCCTCAACTGCGAGAGCTTCGGCCTGAAGCAACGGGGTTTGCGCCGCCACGGGACACCGGGCCACCAGCGTTTGAGCCGCCTGCGCATCTGTCGACGGCAGCGGAACAGCATCAAGACCTGATACGGCTATGGGGCGGGTGATGTGCAAAATATCCATGATTTACCGAACAAGACACAAGGTCACGGGTCAAGGATTTTCGCTATATGCGCGATCAGCGCCGCTTTTACACAAAGTCGATTGATTTCGATAAGGGCAGTTCGCGGATACGCTTGCCAGTCGCCGCAAAGATCGCATTGGCCAAAGCCGGGGCCGCTGGTGGCACGGCAGGTTCGCCTATTCCCCTGATCTTAGCGCCGTTCTCCAAACCCCGAACCATTATCTCGGGGGTTTGGTGCAAACGCATGCCCTGATAGGCGTGATAGTTGTCCTGCTGAGGGACACCGTCTTCATAGGTCAGTTCACAGTTCATCGCGTGACCCAGCCCAAAGATCATCCCGCCTTGCACCTGCGCTTCGAAATTTTTCGGGTCCAGAACCCGGCCAACGTCTGCGGCTACATACGCGCGGTCTATGCGAATGCCCTGATCGGTTTGCGTCACCTCGACCACCTCGGCCACTGGCACGCCGAAGGACAGCGTAAAAGCAACGCCGCGACCGCGCCCCGGCCCCAGATCGCTGCCCCAGTCTGACATCTCGCCGACGGCCTCGAGCACCTTTTGCGATGGCATGTGCCAGCACAGTCGCAGACGTTCAGCCAACGGGTCGGTACCTGCCGCATCGCACAGTTCATCGAAAAAGCTCTCATGCATGAAGCTATTTCCCGACGCCCCGACAGACCGCCATGAGCTGATCGGTACCATTGCGGGGGCACGGTACCCAGTGACCCGATAGTTGGGGATCGAGAACGGCTGGTCCCAAGCACCGGCAACGATCGCCACGTCGGGGCCGATCGCAGGTTGTCGCAACCGGGCCAGAGAAGATTCAGCCACAGAAGGGGCCGCAATAGATAGGTCAAACGCATCGATTGCGCCGCTGTTCACCGTACCATACGCTCGCGCAATCGCGAGCGGCCGGGGGAAATCATGGGTGAAATCCTCCTCTCGCTGCCAGATCATTTTGATCGGCGTGTCAGGTAGTTGCATGGCAATTTCTACCGCTTGCGCAATGTAGTCGTCTTCTAGCCGGCGACCAAAACTGCCGCCGGACATCAAGACGTGTACATGGACATCTTCGGCAGCCAATTCGGTCAAACGGGCCATGTTTGCTTGGACAAAACGAGGTATCTGCGTACCAGTCCAAATGTCGAGCCGTTGCTTGGACATTTTGACCACGACGCTCATGGGTTCGAGAGGCGCGTGAGCAAGGTAGGGAATACGGTATTCCGCTTTGATAAGTGGCCCGTGGCGCAACGCTTCGGCCACGTCGCCTTGATCTTTCAGGCGACTGTCCTGATGGTCGTCGGTAAACGAGCTTGCAACAACTTCGAACTGTTCGGCGCTGGTGCCAGGGTACGGTGCCGGCCCCCAATCGCATTCGACGGCCTGAGCTGCTTGAAATGCTCTCCAGGTATTATCGGCGATAACGGCAATGCCGCCAGTGATGGGCAATATCGCTTGAATGCCGCGCATTTTGCGGGCGCTTTCAGCTTCAAACCCGATCAGACCACCGCCGATTGCAGGGTTGGTGCGGGTCGTGGCAATCACCATGCCGTCCATCCACATGTCGATGCCATAATCCTGGGTACCGGTCGATTTAGCGACCATATCAGTGCGCTGCTGCGGTTTGGTGAGATAGCGCCATTGCGAAGGGTCGCGCAGGGTAACTGTCTGCGCAGGCGGGATTTCGGCTGCAATCGTGGCAAGATCAATATATTCGATCTTGAGCCCGTCCGGCAAAACGACGCAGCCGTTTTCCGTAGAAAGCTGGTCACGCCGCAAACCGGTTTGTTTCATCGCGGCCTTGATCAGGGTTTCGCGAGCAACAGCACCGGCCATCCGCAACCGGTCATACATATCGGGCACGGTCGAGGACCCGCCGG
>TARA_R110002012_G_scaffold117294_2_pt1 | contig 15715 bp, 7 predicted proteins | sample TARA_R110002012 | Tara Oceans TARA_R110002012 (sample SAMEA4396515) | marine metagenome | biome: Westerlies Biome; feature: [DCM] deep chlorophyll maximum layer (ENVO:01000326); material: water (ENVO:00002006), including particulate matter (ENVO:01000060) such as... | depth 40 m
AAACAAAGATGGCTCTAAAAGGAAGAAATCCAAACAAAAGTGAAAAGCAACACATGGACAAGGTTGTTCAGCTTGGATGCATAGTGTGTCGCAACAAAGGATTTTTAAATACACCTGCTGAGATACACCACATAGAGGGTAAGACAAAAGATGATGCACATTTATTGGTTTTGCCCTTATGTTTTCAACACCATAGACAAGGTGGCATGGAAGAACCTTTTATTAGTAGGCATCCTTATAAAAGTAGATTTGTTAAGGCTTATGGCAGTGAACAAGAATTATTAGATCAAGTGAATAAATTAGTAAAGGAGTATGAATGAATATGATTAAGTCAATTATCGTGGATGGGGATGATGGAGAGCATGAGATTAATACTTCTGTAGTTAGATCAAGAACTTTTGCTACAGCAGAAAAGAAGTTTAAAGGGCAAGAGATAGTTGGAATGGCTAAAATAAGCGAAAACGAGATCATGGTTTTTGTTTACGAAGAATGAAAACATCAAGTGCCAAAGCGAAAGGTCGCAAACTACAGCAGTGGTTTGCTAGATTATTAATAGATAAGTTGGGTTTTGATGAAGAGGACTTGGAATCAAGACCTATGGGAAGTCAAGGTGAGGATATTATTCTTGGCAAACAATCAAGGGAGAAGTTTCCCTATTCCATAGAATGTAAGAATCAAGAAGCAGTTAATGTTTGGAAAGCGTATGCACAAGCAGAAGAGAACTGCAAAGGCTATGAACCACTTGTAGTCATTAAAAGAAATAGAAGTAAACCATTAGTGCTTGTAGATGCAGAACACTTTGTATCTTTGTTTAAAGAAGATAAAGAGAACTTTAGATTTGCACCTTGGATTCAAGAGTTATTAGATGAAAAAAAATGACGCAGCCTGGGGGCTGCTAAATAAAATATTTACCAGTCAATGTTTGAACGGCAGCCTGGGATGGTATGCAATAAATATTTACTGGTCTATGATCCTTCGGGAAACACAAAGTTGGAGGCGATAGATGATTGAAGAATTAGAAAAACAATTAGAAGAGAGAAAGCAAAAGTGGTGGGCGTGGCATAAAGCCAATCCTAAAGTGTGGGAAAAGTTTGAGGAGTATACGTTTGATGCCATTAACAGTGGTAGAAAGCACTACTCACACTGGGCGATTATTAATCGTATTAGGTGGAACAAGGAGATTGAAACCAAAGGTGGGGAATTTAAGATCAGCAATGATTACATTTGTTTCTACGCTAGGTTATTTCATGCTAGGCATACACAATACGCTGACTTCTTTCATCTAAAACCTTTGAAAGAAGAGAAAGAAATAGAGTATTACAAGTCAAAAGGCTACAATAAAGTAACTAGACTGTTTGGTTAAACACCTCTAATCACTGGGATATTTGCTCTATCCCTTAATTCTGGCACTATTGCTAGTCGTCTGTCTCTTTCTAATTCCATTTGTTTCAGCAATTCACCTCTTGCTGTTGGAGAAATGTCTGTTCTTCTGAGAAGTCTATCTCTGCGTTTTCTATAGTTATCCATGTATCTTTCTATACTTCTGACCTGTCCTTTAACATTTAAGATGCCTTGCATATTGGAACGATAAGCTGAGTATTCATCAAATCTTTCATCTTTTCTAAGTTTGTTCATAGTTTGAACTGCTGTATCTACTTCACTTCTTAATTCATAGAACTGTTGCTGTAGTCCTCCTCCAGACCTGTCTATGTCTTGAAGCAATCTTCTAAGCACTGGTATAGAATTAAGATTAGGTGGTATGAGAGGCGTTCCTGTAACACCTCTGGCAGTAACATCTGCTACATCTAATACATAACCTCCAAGCGTTCCTGTGTACCCTCTGAATAGATGCTCTAGTTTTGCTGGTGATACGTTTAATGTTTCGCCTATAACCCTTAGTAATTCGTTGGTGCTACGCCTAGATTGTAGTCCTGATTCTAATTTTTGTTGATAGTAGGGAATAATCTCTGTGTTAGTAAAGGTATTTCTGTTTTGGTATACCTCTGCTATTGGTTTTAATAATTGGAAACCTAAACCACCATCAAAGAAAGGTACTTTGGCTGACGTTCCTAATTGTCTTTTAACTGATGTTAAAGGCTCTGGCTCTATTTCTCTGCCCATAAACTCGTCTATAAACCTTTCTGGGAACGTTTTGAAGATCATTCCAACCTCAAATGGTATAGGAATCTTGAGAGCAGGTATGCCATCTACTAATGGAATAATCCAGTTGTCATCACGAACTTCACGTCTAAGGTTTTTATATTCTTCATCATCACTAACCATCATGTAATACATGGCTGTTAGAGCCATCAAGAATCCACCTCTTGTGATTGCTGTTTTTAATATTCTTTTTCTAACATCTTCTCTGGTTTCTCCTTCCTGGAGTTTTTCTACAGCAGAATATTTACCAGTAAATGATCTAAACAGAACATCAAGACCTTGAATCCTTGCGTTTAAAAATGGTATCGCAGCAGTAATTGTTCTAAACATTGGTGATAGTCCACGTCTACCAAAGTTAATTATCTCAAGTGCTTGATAGGCTGCTTCTGATTGTGCTTGTGCTTCTGTGTAATTTCGTTTTATGAGGTCTTTATAGACTGCATCATATACAGCTTTTCTTGTTGCACCATCAGATTTAGTTGTTAATGCACCTAACCCATCCCAAAGTTTAAAGAACATATCTTGTGCATTAGCTGAGTTGTCAGGCATTAAACCCTCTTGTCTCATGCTTCTATCAATAAATTGTTTGACAGTACCCTCATCATTTTGGAAATCATATCCACCAAGAACACCAAACTTTTCTAAGTTTTCCATGTCCTCAAACATATTCTTAAATGAATCTATAACAGGTCTGAATCCATCTGCACCAATGGGTGCACCAGATGTTACAGCAGATGACAAGGTATCTCTAAGTATATTAACTACAACAAATCCTGGGTCTCTTGTAACTGTATCTCTTAATATAGAGGCTGGCATTGCAAGTATCTTAGTAATAAAGTCAGTGTTCATACCACCAACAGACTGTAAGCCATAGAATAGTTCTGGGTCTTCTACACTATAAAAAGTTTTTTGACCATCTTCAAAAACAAATATTCTATTTTGTGATGCTCTTTTAATTTCGTCAGGTGATTCTAGTCTTTTTGCACTACCAATAGCTTGTAAATCTCTAAGTAATTTTGATGTGCCATCATTTTTTAAAGCTGCTGTTAATATAGATAAAGAGTTTCTAGCTATAGCTTCTATAGGATCAACATCTAATGGATTCTCTGATCCAGTAATTTGTATGCTTAATGGATTATTAGGCAATGATCCTGCTGCGATTCGAGGACCTAAAATATTTTCTTCATCTACCATCTTCCTGTAGAAAGGATAGTATGCTGAGTGTTCTCTCCATAATCTTGCTTGTTGTGGGTCAAGCAATCCTTTATTTTCTGCAAAGGTTATTAACTGGTTATTCCAGTTTTGATAATTATTATAAACCTCTATGACACTAGGATAGTTTTGTTCAATGTTTCGTATATTTTCTTGTGCTTTTGCTCTTGTTAGTGGTGATTCAACAAGTTGCCCATTCTTATCAAAGTTTTCTGTGCGTTTTGATGTTGCATATAACTTAAACAAAAACTCTCTGTTTACAGTAGGGTCTGCGTATAGTGGTGATATTATTTGCATAAGACCACCAGTTCCAGTATCTCCTTCAATATAAGGATTGTAGACTGTGCTTAACTCAAGATCATTAACATTAGCTAGAGCATCCTCACCTTTTACAGAATCACTAACAAAACCTCTTGTAAGCATCCCTTGAAATAATCCTCTGGCTCTATCTGCCATGCGTAATGCAGCCATAGTTGCTGTATCTGCTGTATTATTATTAGCTCTTACTTCGTCATTATCTTCTATGGCTTGAGTAATTTTTTTATCTATTAAATCTAATTTATCAACAAGTTGAGTTCTTACAAATTTAAATGAATTTTTAATATTACTAATAGGATCAGAAGTAAAGTCAATCATTCTTGCACCAAATGATTTTCTTGGTTCTGTGTAACCAACAACATCTACTTGGTCTTGATACTCTTCTGGGATAGCACCAACAGAAAATGTAGGTATATCATCTGGTGGAGTAGATGTATTGCTAGTATCGTTAAAATCTAAAAATGCTTTAAATGCTACGTCAGAAGCGTTTGGATTAACAGGTGGTATTTCACCATTCGGTGTAGATTTAACTATCTCCTCGACTCTCTCAGTAGCTTCTACGAGCTTTTTATTTTCTGATGTATTACTTTCTTTAGCAAAACGTTTGCCACGTCTAAAAGTATCTTTAAATTCTAATTCGCCACTCGTAGGTTTATAAATATATGTAGGTGTTATGCCATCAAGATTTGCAATAACCTCGGATTCTTCTTCCATGTTAAGCAAACCTTCTTCAATTTCTGATATAAGATTATCTATTTCACTATTGTAACTTGATAAATCATCTTCATATTCTATTTCTCCATCTTCAATTTCTTCTTCAGTCATTCCATCTTGAACATAGTCATTGTAATCAGGCTCAATAGTTCCACCACCTTCACTATTTATTCGATCAGCTACTTCTTTTAAATCATTTTTAATAATAGATGGGATGATAGGCATATGTAATATGACTCTATCTAAAGGTATTTCATATCTTAAAACATTAATAGGTCTTTCAAATTTTCTTATTAATTCAATGCCTTCATTTCTTAATTTAGTCATAACTGCATCTTTATCCATTCTGTCAAACATATCTAAAGACTGTGTAGTTAAAACTTTATAATCAGATTCTGATATTTTGTTATCTTTGTATAACCTATTTATTAATTTAGTATCAATAACCCTTTGAACTGCTATATCTTTTCCAATAGTTTGAGCATATTTACTATCTAAAGTTGTGCTTGCAAATGGATCATCTGGTAATTGTCCATTATTTATAATCTCTTCATTTTCAGAAAGATTTAAACTTCTATAAACAACTAAGTTTCCATTCTTATTAAGAAGTTTGCGTAAATTTTTTAAAGATAATTCTCGTAATTTTGGATATCTATTAACTAAATCTAAAGGTATGGTTTTTAATTTTTTGTTATATGCAATTCTAGATCGTCTTGCAAATTCAGTTATATTGCTAACTTCATCTGCATCCATATCTATTTGATCTACTCTTTTTATTGGCTCAACTTTTAATTGTGCTCTGCTAAATGTAGGCACATCACCATCATAAGATTCAAATCTTTTAGATATATCTGCTTTTTGTGTACGAGGTATGTAATCAAAGTCAACAAGTAATTGTCTATGTGTTGGATTCTTGTATGTTTTTTTAGATAACTTATCACCAGTAGGTGCAAAGAAAGTTTCTACTCTATCTGGGTATAAAACATAAGATTCATTGAGAGCAGGATCATTTTTTCTATATGCTGCATCTATTTCACCTTCTGTTCTAGGTGCACCTGGTCTTTCATTTAAGTTTTCATAGTTATGATACTTTAACCAACGTTCTAAAATTCTATCATTTAATCTATAACTAAGAGGTTCATTAAGAGGTGATCCAATATCTTGTGCTCTACTAAATAAAGGTGGTTGTTCTGGAGGCAACTCTGCACGTTGTCGTATTAAATCTTCTTGTCTAGTTTTTAAGTTACCAATCCTACGCATATCTTGGTTATATGCATCATTGCTAAGATATTGCCTATCAGCTTCTGCTCTTTGTTCTAGGTTATATATTTGTGTGCCTAGTTTATTTATTTCATCATCTAAAGATTGCCGATCTGATGTTGTTATAATTACATCTTTTTGCCCTGATAAAACATCACTTGGTTCTATTGCAGCAATATCCACTAATGTAGAAGCATTTTCTAAAAATCCTGACAAAGCAGTATTAGCTTTTACAGGCAATCCTATAAATTCTCTAATAGAATCTACAAACTTAGACCATGCACTTTGTTTTTTAGGTACAAAATCAACGCTTTCTAATAGTTCTTGGAACTGTCTATTTGTAAAACCAAAAGTTAAAAATTCAGAAAGATCAGCTTGTTTATTTTCTTTTAATTCTTTAAAAGTTTTTCCTTTTGGTTTTTGTAATCCATATGTTTGATAGCCAATAAAATGTCTGCCCATGTGCAAAATTCTAAAATTTAACTCACGCATCCTACCTTTAAGTCTATCTTCGTTTAATGGAGATGTTATTCTTTCAAATTTACCATTATTTATATAACGAGTTCCTTCAAGTAAATATTTTTCTGCTGGTTCTAATATTAATTTATCAAGTTCTAATGCTATATCTTCATTTGCTGTAGATTGATATTCTTCTATTTTATCTCTTAAATTTTTCCAACGACTAGAAATTTCTGTTGCAAATTTTTCTTGTATTTCTTCTAAATTTTTAAATAATTTATCTGCTTTTTTATTTAATCCACCTAATTTTCTTTTATAAATAATAGGAACAGTCGCTGAATGTATAAACTCATGCAATATAGTTTCATAATTTACTCCATCATCACGACCTGAATCTCTTCTATTAGCTACACTAACTGTATTTTGTCCTTCTAATGGACTATAAGCATTTTGACCTCTTGTGCCACGATCTAATGATCTAATTTCTATAAATGTATCTATACCTGCATTAGCTAGTTTATTTAAAGTTTCTAAAACTTTGGAAGAAATTATTTTGTAATCTTCGTTGGGTGCATTATCTCTCATCCATTGAAGAAATTTTCTTCCGTCTTTTTTTACACCTTTGGGAACATCTTTATAAATTCTTTTATAATTATCTAAAATAAAATTTTTAGTATCTAAATATTCTTCTGGTGTTAATTTGTTTACGTCATATACTTCACCAACAGGTGTTGCATCTGGACCACCTACTCCTGCTCTAGGTCTAAGTGTTAAACCTGTAAGAGGTCTTGAAGGTACTGTACCTGGAAACTGTTCTATAGGTGTTGTAGAAATAATAACTTCATTCCCATCTTCATCAACCCCTATAGTTGTATATGGAGTTCTGGGTCTTGTTTCGTCTATTTCTACAATAGGTTGTAGCTCATCAGCAAGAGGCACACGATCTATTTCTCGTAATGTTCTTATTTCACCACGTTGTCTTTTACCAACTTCACCTTCTTCTATTGCTCTAAATATATCGCTTGACTTGTCAAATCCAGAACGTCTAAATGCTTGACCAAGAGACTTAAAGAACTGTGTAATTTTTTCAAATATAGTTTCAGCTTTTTTTGGAATAGCTGGTTGAGAGAATCTATTACGATATAGTTCAGCAATAGCTTCTTCTACATAAACTTCTTCTTGATAATCTTTGCCACGAGATGTTTGTTCTACTTGAGTATTAATTCTTTTGGAACGAGCATAATAAGTTTCTTTATTATTAAATGCTGTAGCATCTACAGACTCTGGCACTTTTCTGCGTTTTACTTCTTGTCGTAAATATTGATATTCTTGTTCGTTAATTAAGTCTTTAGCTCTAAGTGCGTGAATCATTTCATGGTCAATGATTCTATTAATACGTTGTTGTATCTCAGCATCAGTAGCTAAACCATCTGGATTTACTGCATTTAAAGAAACAAATACTATATCTGTATTTCTATCATATTCTGCTTCAGCTATATCTGTTACTTTAGGATCACGTTTAATTACACCATCTGGTGTCTGAACTAAACTGGTTGTAGATAAAATATCATCACTAATAATTACACCAGTATCTTTAAGACCTGCTTTGTCTAGTATTTTTTTAGCTTCTTGTGCAAACTTATTAACTCTGCCTTCTTCTACAGACTGTGCAAAGTTAATCATTTTTGGAGCTACTTCTTTCGGTGGTAAATATTTTTCTTGACGCACCTTCTCAGCTTCAATTAACTGGTCAATAGTCTCTTGAGGTAATACACCTTCTCTTACAAGTCTTTCACCAAACTCTTCTGGTGTTTCATTAAATCCTTCTGCTTTTCTAGCTACTTCAAACTCGTAGTTTTTATTTATTTTATATTTATTAGTGCCTTCAACTTTATTAGCTCTACCACTGGTTGTTAAATCTCTTACAAATTGTTCCGTTGCAGGTTTGTTTCCTGCTGTAGGACCAGCTTTAAGGAGATCAGCAACAGAAAACTCAGTATTGTTAATACCCATATTAGCTACAAAGTTAGCCATATCTTCTGCTGAATATTGTCTTGGTCTAAAGTCTGGGAGTTTTGTTTTAAAATTAAACTTAGGTAGGGAATGTAAACGTGCTAAAAATAATTCTTTTGCACCACGATTTTTTACTTTGGATATATCATCATAACCAGTAACTTCTCTGGTAAAGTGTTGAACAGCAGGGTCTTTAAAATCTAATTCAATATTCTTAGATGCTGCTATTTCTTTAATATATTTATTGTTTACATTAACTTGGGATTTATCATCACGAATGGATGGTTCGCCTCGTTTTTCAGATTGTCTAAATATTTGTTGAGCCATATCTGACTGCAATCTATTGAGGTCTTTGGGTGCAAGAATTTTTCTTACTTCTTGCATTGTATATGTTGGTTTTAAATCAACTTTCTTTTTAGTAAAGTAAGATTCAATATCTTTACGATCTACTTTTTTAACTTTTGAATCAAAGTTTAATATTGATTGAGGGTTTAATTGAATACTATTAGGGTCTAATAAAGTTACACCTAAATCAAAACCAGAAGAACTATTAATAAGTCCTTGATTGTATAGGGCATTTTCAATATCTATTTTAAGATTTTTTACTCTTAACTTATTAAGTTCTTTTTCTTTACCAACAATAGCTTCTGCTTCTGCTTCAAATGTTTTAAGAACAGGGCTACCTTCTTTGCTTGTATCAAGTAAATTAAAGTTACCTTGAGTATCTTGAATAATCTCAAAGTTTGGTAATGGTTGTATTTCACCTATAGGTATAGGTATATCTGGTTTATCTTTAACTTCTACTGGTTGTATTTCTTCTACTAAACCTTGCTCTACAGCTTTATCAAATCGTTTTTCATCTTGTAGCTGTATTCTATTTTGTCTTAGTTGTGCTTCTCTTTGTTTTAGATTTTCATTGCCAATTCCTCTACGACCAGCAAAACTATTAACAACAAGATCAGCACCTGCACCAATAACACCACCAATAGTAAATTCATCAGCTAAACTTTCACCTATTGGTAGTTCATCACTGTATAAACCTCTAGCTGTAAGGTCTTGTGCAAGACTAGCAAATACTTCTTGTGCACCTTCTTGTGTGCCTTGTAATAAAGCTGATCTAATTTTATCTCTAAGTGCATAATCTTTTAATGCAGTCTTGGATGTTCTAGATAATAATGCACCAATAGGTAATACTTCTGATATGCCTATGACACCACCTAATAACTCTGCTACTGTTTCAGAGATACCTCCGACATCTTCACCCATTTCTCTAGCCATCTGCACTCTATCAGCTTGTTGTGCAACACCAGTGGGTACTGCTAATGCAGCAGGTAAAGTAAATTCTGGAGTTTTAAAGTAACCTTTACTAAAAAATTGTTTTGGAGCCTGAGTTAATGCTCGACCTGCAAGACCTGCACCAAGAAAAGGTACAAACGAACCTAATCCTTCACTAAGTTTGGTAGTCCACAAATCTTCATATCCTGGTTCAGCAGCTAATGGAGACTCTTCTCTTACTTTCTTTTTAAATGCTTGTAAGCCTTTAACAACTTTTCCATCATTACCAACATCAAATACAGATGCAATACCTAATGGAACATCAGTAGCTAAACCTATAGCACCTCTGGCTATTCCTTTAGGCAACTCTGCTGCTCTACCTAATACAGTAGTTTGATTTATATCAATACCAAAATCTTTTTTAATATCAGAAGCTATCTGTGCTCTTTCAACTGGATCAATGTTGTCTGGAAGACTAATTACACCATATCCAGGTATATTTATTTTTTCCATTTATGCTGTTTTATATTTTCCGTAAGAACCACTTTCAGGTATATCAATGCCTTGAAGTTCTAAAAGTTTTTTATTTAATATTTGTTGATATAAAAATAATTCATCAATTTGTTCTTGATTGCCTGAATCTATTGCAGCTTTTATTAAATCTTTTACTGTTGATAATTGTGAATTTATTTGTTGTGGTTCCATATTAGCAACATCAGCTTCATATTTAGCAGCTTGTGCTTCAAGGACTCTTCCTTGTAAACCTTCTAATTTACCTTCACGTCTAGTTGTTTGTATTTGTCCTGCTAAATTACCAATACCCATAGCAGCTTCACCAAGATTAGTTGCACCACCTACAATGCCACCAAGTTGTGCTAGTGTTAAGAAATCATCTGATCCAAATCCTTGTTTTTCTGTAGTAATTGTATCAGTTGGTTTATCTAATAATTTTTGTAAATCTTGTAAAGAAGATGCTGCACGTTTTTCTGCATCTGTTAGTTCTTTTTTTATAGGCTCTGTTGTTTGATCTTTATCTCCAACCATACTTCCAGCAACAGCTAAACCTCCAAGAGCAGTTAATCTTGTTGGTATTTTTAAATCTTTAATTTCTTGTTGACCTATTTGTTTTGTAGTTTGTAATGGTTTTAATCCTTGAGTATTTTCAGTTCCAAATCTTTTTGTAGGGTCTTTACCTAATGCTCTTTTACCCATAAAACTTTGTAATCCAGATTTTATTTTTCCTGGAAGTTGAAATAAATTTTTACCAAGACCTCTACTTGCTAATGCAGCAGTACCTAATGCAGATGTTGTTGGTTCAGGTATAAGTATTGCTGCAACAGCAGTTGCTGTTAAAAGACCACTGCCTACTGCTTTTGCTATTTCACTTTTATCAATACTGCCATCTTCATTTCTAGGTAAATTATTTAAAATTGATTGTGTTCTTTGCAATTCTTGATTAGATATTTGTTGTTCCATAGGATTTATAAAACTTTGCGACAAACTATCTCCTGATATTCCTAGAATACCTCCAGATCGCATTTGTGTGATACCGCCTTCTTGCATACCCATTTGTTGCATTTGTTTTTCTTTACGAGTAGCTTCTACCATTGCTTGTAAACCTTTTACTTTAGACTCTGGCATATATCTTGGTCCACTCTCACCAGACAATGCACCTAATAGAGCTAGAAATGGTCTGTAATCTTGTAGATTACCTTCTCTCATGTATGCACCCGATCTTTTTATACGATCATATTTATCATCAGATACTATGTAATTTTCTGGTACAAGCGGAGGAAAAAATCTTTCTCTAGATTCATAGTCTTTATATTGTTGTGCATATCTTCTATCTTTAGCTAACAACTCTCTTAACTCTTCAGATAACTCTGCTTCATCTTTTTCTATTTCAGTTTTTTTACCAGACTTCATAAGGGTCGGTGCCATACTCCTAAGACCACCTTCGGATGAAGAGAGAGATGAAAGCGAATCCATCATGGGTACAGCACCTTGATCAGCTAACTCCATAACTGATTCTTCTGCAACAGTTGTGGTAGGTTGATTCATTTTAGCTGTCTGATTTTCATACATACGCCTCATTTGATTGCGTCTTTGTATTTCAGATAAAACTAAAAATTGTGGATATTGCCCTTCAGGACTCTGAGACATCTGTATAAGTTGTTCTTCTGGAACATACTCTAATTCGTTTGCTCTATCTACTAAACTCATAATATGTTATCCCTGTAAGCCTTTATATAAACCTAGACCACTAAGTCCAAGTCCTAAAGTTTGTTGAAATAATCCAGGTTGCTGTGTATATGTGCTAACAGTTCTTTGTGGTTGAACTGGCACACCTCTTAGTATATTACTATAGAACCCAAGTTGTTGTTGTGGATATTGTTGTTGACGTAAAAAGTCTTCATATCCAAGATCAAGTCCAGCTTGACGTAATGCTCTTTGTTGAGAACCAATGCCTGTTAATGCAGCAATTCTCTGTTGTACATCTGCTTGTCTAGCTTGACCAAGACCTGCAAGTTGTTGAGCAGCAGACTGTCCATATCGTTGTGATAAGTCATAAGCTGATTGCCCAAATCTTTCTTGTGCTTGTCGTGCAGCTTCTTGTGCTTGAAATCCTGCAAGAGCTTGTTGACCTTGAGCTTGTAAAGCCTGTTGATCTGCTTGAAATCCAGTTTGTCTAAACTTCTCTTGTGCTTGTCTAGCTGCTTCTTCTTGTTGTTGAGCAGTAAGACCAAGTTTAGCTGCTTGTTGTTTAGCTTGTTCTCCAAATGCAAATGCTTGTTGACCAAGTTGTTCTTGTCTTTGTGCAGCTTGTTCACCGAGTCCATATTGTTGTAGACCAAATTGTGCAGCTTGTAAATCTGCTGCTCTTTCTGCACCTATTTGTTGAACTGCTTGTTGATATGCTTGTTGAGAACCTCTAGCTTGAATATCACCTAGTTGCTGTCCTAGATTTCTTTCACGTTCTGCTTGTAGAATAGCTTCACGATATCCACCTAAACCACCAGCTTGTGCAGCCTGTGATCCAATCTGTTCACCTGTAATATCTGATTGTCTTCTAGCTTCTCTTTTTTGTATATCAACAACATTCTGTTGATAAGGAGACATAAACCTTTGTAAGTTTTGTTCAAAACCTAAAGGTTGATATTGTTCTGTTGGTGCTGTAGCTGTATAACCAGATGCCCTCATAGATGGGTCATATCCTGCATCAAACTGACCAGCAGCATATTGTGATGGACCTAATTGACCTGCTTGATATGTTTGTGGTCCAGTACCAGCTTGATAACCTGCTGTGTATGGCTGTGATAAACCAGTAAGCATTTGTTGTGCTTGACCAAATTCTTGAGGTGTACCTGCTTGAGCATAACCTCTAGTCATAGCTTGAGCTTTTCTTTCATCTGGTGAAAAATACGCTAATCTTTGCCCACCATAAGGTGTATAGTCTTGTAAAGACTCTCCTTCAGTTCTTTGTAATAGTCGCTTAAAATACGGCTCTACATAAGGTGGTAACGATTCGCTGTAGACTGTTTGTTCAGTAGGTGCACTACTTCCTCCACTTCCTCCGCCCATAATTAATCCTTGTCAAATTTAAGTTCATAAAATCTAGAAGTTTCCTTCCAGCCCTTTTCTTTCTTTATCCAGTTCCAAAATCCTGGTCTGCCTAATGCTTCTATGCCATCACATTTATTGTCTTTTGCCCATTTATATAGAGTATCAAAACCTTTATCGACCCATTCTGAATATTGTTTACCAGCTAAATGTTCTAGATTTAACATACGCAAACCACTTGGATAATCGTGTAGTTGTGTAATACCACAACCTATAATATTTAAAGTATCTGTTTCAAATATAATCCAAAGACTGCTTCTGTTTTCAATACATCTAGCATAAATATCTTTTGGATTTATTCTGCCACCAGACCTTTTGCAAGAACGCAATAATATTTTTTCGCATTTATCCCAGATCATACTTACTTGTCCAGGTAAAACTAACGATATATCAATATCTTGTTCTAGTTTTTGTGCTGTTTCATTCATGCTGGCATTACTCTGCTATCATCAATTTCTTTAGCTTGTTTGGTTGTTCCTGTTTTAGTCATGCGAATCCTATCAAGCATTGCATCTAATTTTTTAGCACCTGCATCTGAACTGCCATCACCAAGCATAGACATAGCATCTGCTGGTATTATGTATTCATCTTGTGATACAGCTACTGGTTGTGTTGAACCTATCATTCCAGTTACATCATCTTGCATACCGCCATTAGCCATGCCTTGTATTTGACCTTGAGTTTGTGATCCAGGAACTATACTTTGCAACACCTGTTCTCTTACTTGCATAAATACTTCATTACCATATTTATTAATAAAGTCTCCAACAATAGTATCGTCTTGTACTTCACCCATTAAAAATTGTATTAACTGTGCAGTTAAAGGGTCTTGCATAATTTCAGTAGGTCCACCTGCTTGCATAAAACCCATTTTATTTCTTACATCATTAGGTAATTTTGCTAAACCTTTATTGCCTTCTGGAACTGGTTTTAATTGTTTACCTTCTGCTCTAAAATCAAAGTTTGGTAAATTATTTATATCTACAGGAGGTAGATTACTAAAATCTAAAGTTGGCATATTTTGCAAGTTAGGACTTACAAAATTAGCTATATCTACGCTTTCTTCTGGAGTTGCTGGTTGTGCTATAGCTTTAGGAGTTGGATCGCCAGGAACTACATTACCTATATCACCCATACCTGGATCACTAGGCATTGGCTCTACTGAATCTTCTAATTGAGTAGGAGGTCCTGCTATAGGCATTGTTGGAAAAGGTCTTGGTTGATTTAATACAGGAGGAGGAGGTGTTTCAAACTGCACTGGTGCATATGGATCAACCATTTGTGGAACTATATCTTGTGCTTGATCTCCGTAGAAATTTTGATAACCAGTAGTTTGTGTAGGATCAAATCTTCTAGGCATAGGAGAGGGTACTTGCCTTCCCGATGTATCTAACACTGGTGCTTCACCACTAGTTATGTCTGTAGCACTAGGATTTAAATTATTAAAATATGTAGCTTCACCTTGAAATCCTGGCATAAAATATGGGTCTATAGGTGCTGCTTCTCTTTTTTGCACATATCCTGTATCTCTATAGCTACCTATATTAAAAGGATTATAAGTTCCACCATAATAACCATCTACAGCATTTTGTATTTCATTATATTCACTAGCACCTCTATTAGTATCGCCACCTCTTTGCATTTTAGTAACGCCACCTGTAGCTATAGGTATCATTTCTGGATTTTCAGCTATTATCCTTTGTCTTTCTTCTTCTTGTTCTCTAGCATTTCTTGCAAGCATATTTTCAAATGCTTCTTGTGATTCCATAATAGATGTACCACCCATACCTACTGATGCAGGTATATAAGCTCCTGGTTGTGTTAAACCAGTTAATACATTTTTGCCACCTTCTAGACTAAATCCACCTGCATCTGTAAATGCTTGTCCTAGTGTAGGATCAGCAGCTAAATATTGTTGAGAACCCTCAACAAATCCTGGTGCACCAGCAGTTCCAAAACCTGTTTGTGTAGCTTGTGCAATAGTTGGTTGTCCAGCAGCTAATGCTTGTGTTGTAGCAGTATTTACTGCTTCTTGTCCTGCTGTATTAAGACCAATGCCTGCTGCACCTTCTATTGGTGGTCCAGCTAAAGCAGGATTAATCATGGTTGGGTCTAACATAGCTGCATCAGTTGCTGCTTTTGTTGCTGCATCAGTAATTGCACCTTCTGCTGCTGCTCCTGCTTCTACACCTTGTGCTGCTGCTCCTGCACCTTGTAATGCACTACCAACACCATATCCTGTTAAACCAGCTAATAAACCTTTTTTAATATCGCCTGTTACAGCGTATTGTGCAAGACCAGAACCTAAAGCAGATGCAAGTAAAGTTTTACCAGCTAATAATCCACCTGTTCCTGCTAATAATGTACTACCTGCTAAAGAACCTAATACTGGTGCAAGAAAAGGTAAAAAGGCTTCTGGCTGTCCTGTTTGTGGATTAATTGTTATAGGCAAGGCTTGTGATAAACCTTTTACTTCTGCTGGATTAACGTGCAAAAGCATAGAATCGCCATAACGACCTTGTGATGCTACGTTTTTAGTTTGTTGTTTTATATCCATAGTTTTACCGCCTTCTTTAAATTGACTTCCATAGTTAGGATTTACTGCTGTTGATAAAATTCCTTTAAGTCTTGGATCATATTGATAACCTTGTAATTGTGGAGCAGGTCCATATACATCTTGTTG
>TARA_R110002012_G_scaffold92497_2_pt1 | contig 15692 bp, 24 predicted proteins | sample TARA_R110002012 | Tara Oceans TARA_R110002012 (sample SAMEA4396515) | marine metagenome | biome: Westerlies Biome; feature: [DCM] deep chlorophyll maximum layer (ENVO:01000326); material: water (ENVO:00002006), including particulate matter (ENVO:01000060) such as... | depth 40 m
ATTTTTTAACGGAGGGAGTGGTAACACTCTCTCCATTAATTTTTTTTAAATGGAATACTACAACTACAACTTTAACACTTTAAGAGGTACAGACTTTGTGCCTTATGGTAAGTTGATTCTAAAGACTGGTCCAACGTCTACTGTTATATCATTAGCAGAGGCTAAGACATTTTTAAGAATAGACTCAGACTATGATGATGACGATAGCTATATAACGTCTTTGATTAATGTTGCTACTGGTGTAGTTGAAGAATTTACAAGAAGAAGATTAGTCACTCAAACATTTAATATTTTTTATGATGAGTTTCCTCCTTTCATTGACTTACAAATAGGCGATGTTGCTAGTGTTACTCACATTAAGTATTATGATACCAACAATGTGCAACAAACTTTAGCAGCATCAAATTACGATGTAGATACAAAGATAAGACCAGGAAGAATATATGAATCAGAAAACGGAGACTTTCCAGATACTTTCGAAAGACCAAACGCTGTAGAAGTTGAGTTTGTAGTTGGTGGTGCTGCTAGTGACGTACCAGCTGCAATAGTACAAGCTGTTTATATTATCGTTGGTCGATACTATGAGAATAGACAAGACGTTGTAATGGGTACACAAGTAAATGAATTACCACTTATGGTAGACCACTTATTAACTCCTTATAGATTGCTAGAACTATGATAATCGGCAAACTAGATAGAAAGTTAAAACTATACAAAAGGACTTTCAACAATGATTTATATGGGGCAAGAAGTGTAAATGTTCAAACTTTTGTTACTATCTATGGTAGCTTTGATTTTAAAAGTGGCGATACTAAATATGATGCAGATGCTTTAATCAACAAACAAATGATAGAATGTCTAGTAAGATATAGAACAGATATAGGAGTAAGTCCAGAATATGCTTTAACTTTTGGTACAACGGTATATTCAATCAAAAGCATAAAAGAGGTTGGAAGAAAAGATAAATTAATACTTACATTGGTTGAAACCGATGCGCAAGATTTAACGGTATAATGATAGTATCAGCTCAAATAGACAAAAAACAACTCAATTCTTTGATTAAGGATTTAGAGAAACTTAATATGTCTGATAGTAAAAACAAGACACTACTTAAACAAGGTATGCGTAAAGCTGCCAAGCCTATTTTACAAGAGCTTAAATCTAGTGTACCAGTTGAATCTAAACAACTTAGAAAATCTTTAGCTGTAATAAGTGGTAAAAACAGAAAGGGAGTTTCTCCTAGTGTTTTTGTAGGACCAAGAGTTAAAAAATCATTTGCTGCTAAGAATAAAAGTGGATTTTATTTCTATTTTTTAGAGTATGGATTTAGAGGAGTACCAGGTTTAAGAATGTTGGATAAAGCTGCTGCTAGTAAAGGTAATACTGCTATCAATAGTGTAATATCTGAAATAAAAAAGCTCATTGATAAAAGAATGAAATAATGGAAGTAGGAAAAGCAGTTTTTGAAATATTATTTAATGACTCAGATGTAATCGCTTTAGTTTCTGAGAGTGGTTCTAATCCTAGAATCTTTCCAAGTCGTTATGACTTTCCTACTAATGTTTTATTGCCTTATATTACTTATCAAGTAGTATCAGACGAGCCAAACAACACAAAAAACGGAGTAAGCACTTATGACTATGTTATAGTCCAAATAAGTATATACGATTTAAGATATAGCAGTTTAGTGGAGTTATCTGGTAAAGTCAGAACAGCTTTAGATTATACAAGTGGAACGTTTAGAGGGGTTGTAGTAGATAAGATATTTTTTGAAAATCAGAACGAAACGTTTGACGATTCTGCTGGAGAACAAGGGTTTTACGGAATTGCACAAGATTATAGATTTAACATAAATAGATAGATATGTACAAAGTAAAAATAAAAAAAGATATTGAATGTAGAGGAATAGAATACAAAGAGGGCAAATCTTACGAAGTAGTAAGAACCGTATTTAATTTCCTTAGACATAACAATGCGATAGATACAACAAAGAAAAAGTCTAAGAAGAAAGAATCTTCTGAGGATTTAGATATTAGCTAATTATAAATTTAAAATTAAAAGATTATGGCAATTTTTAACGGAACAGATCTAATACTTACAGTAAGTCCTAGTTCTGGTGGTTCGAATGCTAAACTGATGCATTCGCAAAATGTATCGTTATCAATTAACGTTGATACGATAGACATCTCGACTAAAGATAGTTCGGGGTTTAGAGATTTATTAGGTGGACAAAAGTCTTTCAGTCTTTCGGCTGATGGTCTTATGGACTTCGCTGGTGTTGCTGCTGACACAGAACCAGATGAGTTATTCACTCAAGCAATAGCAAGAACTCCAGTCACATTTGTGTTTGGTTTAGCTTCTCCAGCTTCTGGGGACTATACTTATAGCGGCTCTGGCTTTATTACAAGTTTGGAATATTCTGCTGGAATGGAAGATGCTCCAACTTATTCAGTATCTATTGAAGGAACTGGAACTTTGGCTCAGAACTCAATTTAATAATTTCTTTGTTGGTTGGGGTATGAGCTAAGGCTCTGCTCCAACTAGCAATAACTTAAACTAACAAAGATATGTACGAAGTAGTTATAATAAACGGGAAAGATTACCCAGTAAGATTTGGAATGAACTCGTTGAGGTTATTCTGTAAAGATACTAAAAGAAGTTTAGCTGACTTAGATAAGCTAGGAGAGGGAATGAGCTTAGACGATGCTTGTTATCTAATCCTAAACGGAATAAAAGACGGCTCACGAGTGAGTGGTCAAGAATGTTCTTTAAATGTTGATGATGTCGCAGATATGCTAGATGAAGATTTTGAGGCTTTGAATAAAGTGTTAGAAGTATTCTCAGACCAATTCTCTGCTAAATTTGAAACGGAGGGAAACGAGAAAGCCACGAAGAAAGTGGCAAAGAAGAAGAAGTAACTTGGGATAAGTTAGAGGCTGTTGCTTATGGTCTAGGTTTATTACCTAAAGACTTTTGGAATCTAACTTTCCACGAGTTTCTGTGTACTCAAAAAGGTATTAATGACCGATTTGAATTAGAACAACGCCAAGAGTGGGAGCGAGTTAGATGGTTGGCTTGTGTTAATTTACAGCCACACACTAAGAAAGGGCAAAACCTAACACCTCAAAAACTTGTTAAGTTTGATTGGGAGAAAAAGAAAAGAAAGACCGACATCAACAAAAAAAGAAAGAGAGCAGAATATGTTAAAAAGAAATACGAATTGCTAAATAAAAACAATGGCACAGAAGAATCTTAGCGTAAAATTATCACTTAACGATAAACAATTTCAGAGCAGCTTAAAAAAAGCTACTGGGAAAGTGAAGAAGTTTGGTCAGTCTATGAAAAATACTGGAAAGACACTATCCAGAAATCTGACTTTGCCATTAGTAGCATTTGGAGCAGCTAGTATTGCAGCTTTTGATAAACAACAAAAAGCAATAGCACAAGTAGAGGCTGGTTTAAAAAGTACTGGCAACGCTGCTGGTTTTACTTCTAAGCAACTACAAAAGATGGCATCTGACTTGCAAGGTAAGACTTTATTTGGCGATGAGGTAATTTTAAAAGATGCTACTTCTCAACTATTAACGTTTACTAATATAGCTGGAGAGCAATTTGAAAGAACACAACTAGCAGCGTTAAACTTAGCAACTCGTTTAGATGGGGATTTAAAATCATCTAGTATTCAATTAGGTAAAGCATTAAACGACCCAATAGCAAACTTATCAGCTCTAAGTCGTAGTGGTATTCAATTTAGTAATGACCAAAAAGAAGTTATAAAGACTCTAGCTGAGTCTGGCAGACTAGCTGAAGCACAAACTATAATACTTGATGAATTAGATAAGCAATATGGTGGAGCTGCTGAGGCTGCTGCTAAAGCTGGTGCTGGTGGCTTAAAACAACTACAGAATCAGTTTGGCGATTTGATGGAGGAGATAGGTGGAATGCTTATACCTATTGTGATAGACTTAGGTAATCATTTAAAAAAGTTCTTACAAGGTTTTGCTAAACTAAGTCCAGAAGTAAAAAAAATGATTGTAACTGTTGGTATTTTAGCTGGTGGAATAGGACCTTTGCTAGTAGTTTTTGGTAGTTTAGTGGGGGTAGTTACAGCCTTAAGTATTAAATTCATTGCTATTGCTGCTGCTGTTGCTGCATTAGCTTTAGGAGTACTTTATGTTAATGACAACTGGGAAGCATTTATTGAAAGGTTTAGTGACATTAATTGGTGGAAAAATGCTTTGTTAGAGATGATTGCATTATTAATAGAGTTTAATCCTATTAATTTGCTAACTAAGGGTTTAAATGAGTTTTTAGATTATTTAGGGGTAGCACAAATTCCAAATCCATTTGAAAAAGGAGCTGACTTTTTTAGAGATATGAAAGTCGACATTGAAGAATATGAAAATGACTTCCAAGACTTTGGAACTTTTATAGATAATCAAGGAAAAAAAATTAAAAAAGCGTTAAAAGGTATTGGAGGAGCTCTTAATGTAGGTGGTGGTTCAAGTGGTAGTAAAAGCGATAGTCCAAATTTACCAACAATTTCAAAAAAAGGTACGGGAGGTGGTATGCCTACAATGAAATTAATAGACGAACCATCTGTTAAAAAAAGCACCAAAACTATAAGAATGCATATCTCAGAGCTAGAAGCTGATTTACAAGGTTTTGTTGACAAGTTTGGAGCAAGTTTAACTAAAACATTTAACGATATTTCTCAAGTTATTGGAGAAGTTTCTAATTTATTTAGTCAAATACATCAAAAAAAGATGATTGAGCTAGATAATGAAAAAGCAAAAGAATTAGAAAAAATTGAGTCTTCTAAAATGAGTGACGAACAAAAAGAAGCAGCAGTAAATGACTTGAATGATAAATTTGCTAAGAAAAAAGCAGCAGCCGACAAGAAACAAGCAAAAAGAGCTAAGACTATTGCTATACTTGAGGCTAAAGTAGCAACTGCTGCTGCTGTTGTAAAAGCATTGCCTAATGTACCTTTATCTGTGGCTGTTGGTGTTATAGGTGCTGCTAAAATAGCAACTATTGCATCAACACAAATTCCAGCCTTTGCTGATGGTGGATTGGTTTCTGGAGCTACATTAGGTTTGGTCGGAGAAGGACCAGGAACATCAATGAGTAATCCAGAGGTCATTGCTCCATTAGATAAGCTCCAATCAATGATTGGTCAAGGTCAAGGAAGTGTTGAAGTCTTTGGTCGTATAAGTGGCTCAGACATATTAATAAGCTCAGATAGAGCGAGAAAGAATAGAAATAGAACAAGAGGTTACTAATGGCAAGAAATAGAAAATTTTTATTGCAGTTTCAAACAGATAACGGAACTTTTTACAAAATCGAAGTTTTTAATAATGATTCGTCTGATTCTACACAATACACTCCTAATATAGGTGCTGATGGTTTTAGCTTAACATACCAAACAGACACAGATAATAGATTTACTGGTTTAATACCTAGTGAAGTTAGCTTTGATATTTTTTTAGAGAATGATTCACAGAGAGCTGTTATAAATAATATCAACACAAAAGAATATGGGACTTTTGATATGGCTATTTATAAAAGTACTGATGACTCAAGTTATGATTTGTATTGGGCTGGAGTATTATTAAATGATATATCAAATGAAAAAGACATTGACTATCCTCAAAAAGTAACACTTACTGCAATTGATGGCTTAGCAGCTTTGAAAGATAAACCATTTAATGAAAATGTTGCATATACAACACCATCATCGTTTCAAGTAATTAAATACTTTTTAAATGCTTTTAGACTTCAAATAACTTGGACTGATAATTACATAGCAGCTAACGAGGATTTGATTTTCACGTATGTTAATTGGAGTACTGATGAGGCAACTTATGTTGCTGGTCGTGACCCATTGAATTTTAGTAGATTTAACTTTATGGCTTTTGTTGAAGTCGATGAAGATGATGGAACAAAAGAATTTGAAGACACTTTCTTTTTATTAGACTCAATATGTAAGAGCTTTTGTGTTCGTTGTTTTTTTAGCGAAGGAACGTGGCATATAGTAAGTGTAAACAATTATGATAATTGGAAAAGTCCTAACACAAACTTTTTCAGAAAGTATGTTAATTCAAGCTCTGTTGATCCTTCAACAAATGGAAATACATCTAAGACATTAGCAGAAGGTACAACAATTAAAAGATATGGAGCTAGTTTTGGAATGTTGCCAATACTGAAAGAAGTCAGAGGTCAATATGCTCATTTAAAACCTTTTGATATTCCATTCATAAGTTATAATAATAACAGTAATACTTCAGTTGATTACGAATTTGCATCAAACGAAATACCTATTTGGAACGGATTTAGATTCAACAATGTTAATTATACTGGCTCAAATTATGGTTTTAATTTAGCAGAAAGCGACAAACTAATTGTAGATTTAGGTTCTGTTGCTGCTTTAACTGGTTCAAGCATTTCAATAAATAGAGATTTTGCAATTATAAGAAATGGTAGTGTTGATTTCAGTGATGTTACAGGAGTAAATGACAATGTTTTATTACATTTAGCTTTAAGATTTAGATTAGTTGGAAATTCTGGAACTACTCACTATTATGTTTTAAATAATAATTTTAATGGTGGTTGGATAACTTTAGATATTCATCCAATTACTCAAATTGCTGGTCCAGAATTGTTGCAATCAAGTCCAGTTGTTGATAATGATTATATAAATGTAAACGTACAAACAACAGAGCTACCAGAAAGTGGACAATTATTTTTTGAGGCTTATGCTAAATGTTTTTACAACTGCTATGCTGGAGTTCCACAAGGCTCTGCTCGAATTGAAATTTTAAACACAACATCTACCATTGACCCAACTAGAATTTTAATATTTTCTGCTCCAGAAAATGACGAGAATCAAGGAATAAAATATTTATTAAATAATGAAGTAATATCCTCTAAGTTCTTTATTGCAAAAAATTCTCCTGGAGGTACTATTATTAGCGATGGTGCTAAACTAGAATTAGATGAGAATCTCTTTGGAACTGGACCAACAAGTGGAGCAGTTGGAAGATTAGAAACATTTAACTATACTACTTCAGCTTTTGATGATGGTACTAATGCAACTTGGAAAGCCTATGGCTCTGGGAGTGGTGTTGAGTTTACTCAATTACAAGTTAACCAAGTCTTAAAAGGACAGATGCAAGGGGCAAAGATATTTAATGGTAGTTTGAAAATTACAGACAAGACTAATCAATACCACTTCATAAATGGTATAGAAATAGATTCAACGATGTATGCTCCTTTTCAAGTTACTTATAATGCTAATGAAGAAGTTTGGAGTGGAGTATGGTATGAGATAGATTTGAGTACTGATACACAAACTGTATCAAGTGGTACAATTTCAAATATAGCAGTAGCAGACGAATTTACACCAGCTTTCTAAAATGGGAAATTTAAGTAATTACATACATAATGAGTCAATCGGTGTTACATCAGATAACACCACTAGCTTAACATTGACTTTTTTAAATATCATTCCTTCAACGACAAGCACAGAAACAATAATAAAATCTGGTGATGTTGTTAATGTTATATGTTCTGATACTGGTCAATTGATATCATTTACTGCAAACGCTGATGTCAATTATAACTCTACAAGATTACAATTTGCCTCAACAACGGTTAATCAAATAATACTAGCTGGAAGCGTATTGTTAATTAATAGAGAAAAAAAGTTTGACAGAACACACTCTAGTTTGCAATATATAACTTTCTCTAGTCAAGCAGCAGCAGGAGAATTGTGGAAAACCTTTAGTTCTTCTGGTATATCTAATCACTCTTGGAACACTACAATGACTGACAAAGGAACAACGGTTGGCTCATCACAAATTACATCAATATCCACAGCTATTCAATCGGTTGGTATTGTTGTTCCTTTCGCTTGTGAATTAATAGGTTTTAGAGCAACAATATACAGAGTCGGTAATTTTCAAACTGCTGTTGGTTTATTTTGTGGAACTCCAGCTTATAACGATAACGCAACACAAGACTTTACTTTAAGAGCTTATGCTGCTGCCGATAATTCTGCTGGTCCAGACTCAAACTATAGTCAAAGACCAGTAAAAGCTGAGGATTTGACAAGGTCACATTCATTAGCTGCTGGAGATATTATTTTACCAGCTTTCAATAGTGTTACAAATGATGGAGGTAATGCTAGAATAAGTTATACAATAGTTTTAAAAACACTTAAAATATTATGATAAAACAAGAGATAGAAAAACTAAAAATAGATATTGAGGATGCTATGCTATCTGGTGACTATGAAAGCGTTGTAGTAGTATTAAAATTAATTATTGATAAAATAGAAGAACTAGAAAAATGAAAACTTTATTAAAAGAATGCGCTGACGTTCTAACACTAAACATAACAACATTAGCAATTAGTTTCACTCAAGTTGAAATGATATTGAAAATAGTTTTATTAGTTTTATCTATAATATATACTGCCGATAAGCTAATTAAAAACAGAAAGAAAAATGGCTAAAGGATTATCATTTACATTTAGAAAGAAACCTAAAGTAAAACGTAAGGGAGTACACTCAAAAAACCTTAGTAAATCACAAAGAAAAAAACCAACTAGAGGACAAGGATGAATCTAAATATTTGGAAAAAAAGCGTTGAAAACATAGAGAAAGAAATGGCATTGAAATATTTTAAGCTAAGTGAGTTTGAGTCACCCGACTTACCTGGAGTTAATAATATGTGTCCTAAATTCTTAAAAAAATTAGATAAAGCTAGAGCAATAGCTGGTATTCCTTTTTTTATTACAAGTGCTTATAGAAGTCCTCAACATAATTTAGATGTTGGAGGAGTACAAGATTCAGCACATACATTAATACCTTGCAAAGCAGTAGATATAGCTTGTGATAATAGCATAAATAGACAAAAGATTATAGGAGCTTTAGCTGAAGTTGGATTAACAAGAAGACTTGGCATTGCAAAATCATTTATTCATACTGACGATTCACCAAAGACTGATGCAATATGGCTTTACTAAAAAAACTATTCAGCTCTGGAGCTAAAGAGCTAGTTGACAGCGTAGGTAACGCTATTGACAAAATACACACATCAGCAGAAGAAAAAGAACTTGTAAAAGCTGAGATAGAAAAACATATTTTTGATTATGAGGAAAAAATACAACAAGAAGTTACAAAACGTTGGGAGTCGGATATGCAAAGTGACAACTGGCTATCCAAGTCTGTTCGACCTATTAGCTTACTTTTTCTGCTTTTTGTTCTTAGTGTATTTACTCTCGTTGATTTTAGTTTTATTGACTTAGAGATTAAAGACTCTTGGATTGACCTTTGGCAACTATTAGCCATCACAGCCTTTGGAGCATACTTTGGTGGTAGGTCTTACGAAAAGATTAAAAGATAATGAAAGACTTTAAGAGGTATAGACTTAAAGAAGATGAATGGAAATTAGTAGATGAATATAGAAACGACAAAAAAAGACAATCATTACTAGCTGATGAGTGTAATGAAGTCGGAATAGATGTCGGCTCTGTTTCTCATTATTGGTATAAGAGTCAAAAGTTTTCCATATTTGCAAAACCTAATGAATTTACTAAAGATGACTTTTTACAATCTATTGAGGAGCTTATCTCACAATACTCTCCTAAATATCCCTCCATTGATTATCCTACTAGACAAGATGGTCACTTACTTATAATAAATCCAGCAGACGTTCACATTGGTAAATATGCCGATGCTAGTGAAACTGGAGACGAATACAATATAGACATAGCTAAGAACAGAGTTAGAGATGGTGTAAAGGGTATTTTAAGAAACGCAGAAGGCTATCCTATTGAACGTATATTGTTTTGTATAGGTAATGATATACTACACACAGACAACGTACAAGGAAACACAACAAAAGGAACTCCACAAGATAAAGACGGTAAATGGCATAAACACTTTACTGAGGCTTTAGAGCTTTACGTTGAGGTAGTAGAGATGCTAATGCAGATAGCTCCAGTCGATTGTGTTCATTCAATGAGCAATCACGATTATATGTCTGGCTTTCATTTAGCACACGCTCTCAAGGCTTGGTATCGTAATACAGAAGCTGTAAGCGTAGATGCTGAGCCAATGCACAGAAAGTATTATAAGTATAAAAATAGTCTAATAGGATTGACTCACGGAGATGGTGCTAAGTTGCCTAACTTACCTTTGCATATGGCTCAAGAACAACCTAAGATGTGGGCTGATACAAAATATAGATACTGGTATCTACATCATTTACACCACAAACAACGATATAAGTTTATGAGTTCTTTTGATAACGTAGGAGTGACTGTAGAATTTTTACGCTCTCCAAGTGGCTCTGATGCTTGGCATTATCAAAAGGGATATACTGGTAGTGTTAAAGCAGTTGAGGGATTTATACATAACGAATTTGGACAAATAGCACACCTAACTCATATTTTTTAATATATTTGCATCGTTTTGGTTATTAAAATGATTGATTGAAGTTATTTTAGTTGTTTTTTTGAGGGGATATTTTAGCGAATATCCTCTTTTTTTATGCCTATTTTTAAAAAACTTTAACATTTTTTTACTCTAGTAAACTAAAAAAAATACACTTTTTTTGTTAAAAAGTTTGCACAGAATTAAAAAGCGTTGTATATTAGCACCATAATTAACAAACTAAAACACTAAAACAATGACAACAATAGAAACAACAACAATCAACAACGACACTTACACAATCGAATTTAACGGCTCATCAACTTACTTTGTATCAAATGAGTTTGACTGCATCGGTAGATTTTCAACATTAAGAAAAGCAAAAAACTTTTTAAAGAAAGTACAAGGATAATAATAACAATGGGGAGAGCAATCTCCCCTTTTTAAAACAACTAACAATGCAAGATTTACACAAACCAAATTACTTAGATGCTAAATTAGAGCTTGGAACACAAGTACAATTCTTTAGCTTTACATTAACTCAATTATGTACTTATACAATGGTTTTAGCGTTTCTAACGATACTTCTGTTGAATTTGATACCTACATACTACACAGAGGTTTTAAGCCTTTATAGTGGCTCTTTTATAACTATGGTAGTATTTTACATTAAATATGGAACTAATTAAACTAATATGGAAGATAGAAAAAAATTAGTAGAAAAACTACGAGTAATAGCAAATAGAATAGAAAGAAATAGACTAGACTATCGTTATGCTTGTGATAGAATTATTTTAGATGATTTATTTGAGGAATTAAATCAAACATTCAATGATTATCTAAAAATTAAAGATGAAAATGAAAACAATGTTAAATCAATTAAATTTATGAATTATGGAAAAAGTAGTGAAATCAGTTAAACAAGTAGGAGATTTTGAATCTCAATACGGACACTTTTACAAGTGGTTATTAGAGTTTGAGGATGGATTTAAGGGAGAATATCTTTCCAAGACAGAAACTCAAAACAAATTTATAGAAGGACAAACAACTTCAATAGAAGTAACAACACGAGAATATAACGGTACTACAATCAACAAGATTAAACCAGCATCAACTTTTCAAGGTGGAGGATTTAAAGATAATACTAGCAGTAAAATGACTAAAGAAGAATGGAACGCTAAAGACAAAAAGAAAGAGATTACAATAGCAAAACAAGTATCTCTCAAATGCGCTATAGATTATTGTATAGCTAATGATGGAGGACCAGCAGAAATTATAGAGATTGCTGACACTTTCACAGAATGGATTGTAAACGATGTAAAACCAAAATCAACAAATAATGGAACAGACTTACCTTTTTAGTAAAGAATCACGAGAAGAAGTGTATGACCACGAAACTAGCTATTGCTTTAGACTAAGACGTGGCAAGGGTTGGATTCACCTAAACAAGAAAGCTACAGAGCTTATAGAACACGATGACCATTTCGAGATTAGATTAGCAGATTGGTATATAAATATTGGAGATAAATTTATCTCACAAACAATAATTAGACAAGAGCAATGTCAAGAGCTTCAAGAATGGTATTACAAAACAAAAGTAAATGAATAAATTAGATAGAATAGTAGAAACAGCTTGTTACATTGGTAACATATCCATAAAAGACTTTAAAAGTAGGTCAAGAGAACGTCATATTGTAGATATTAAGCGTATGACATACGCAATAGCTAGAGATGTTCTTAGAATGCCTTATCTGCACATTGCAAAGTATTTTAAAGTGAATCACGCTACTGTAATACACCACTACAAGCTAAATATGGAATTAGTGGATACAGATACTTATTACTTTAAAAAATATAATACTATATTGCAGATGGTAAAAAGTGACTTAAACTTAGTAGAAATAGAGGAGTTAATGGAACTCGTACAAAGACTACAAGCAAATAAAGAATCACAACTAGAACTAAAAGAAAAATTAACCAAATTTTACAACAAAGATGAAAACCAAACTAACACAGAAACAACAAGTATTAAACCATCTTAAAAGTCATAATTCTATTACAAGCTGGGATGCTATAATGGAATATGGTATAACTAGATTATCTCATCATATTTATTGTCTTAGAAATGATGGCTATATAATACCAGATGAAAGAATAAAAGTAAAGACAAGACTAGGAAGAGAAACTAATATATCTAAATACACTTTAAGAGATGCAGTATAAAGAATTTTTAGAAAGTAAAAAACATTTATTAGGTAATTATGGATTTAAATCTAATTACATACCTAATATGGCTTTTGACTTCCAGAAAGAAATAATTAATAGAGCTTGTATAAAAGGTAGAATGGCAATTTTTGCAGATACTGGATTAGGTAAAACTTTAATACAATTATCTTTAGCTCAAAATGTTGTTAATCATACTAATAAAAAAGTATTGATATTAACTCCTTTAGCTGTAGCTTTTCAATTTATTATGGAGGCAAAAAATATGGGAATAGATAATATAGAATACTCTAAAGATGGTACACACTCTAAAAAAATAGTTATTTGTAATTATGAAAGACTACACTATTTTAATAGTACAGATTTTGTAGGAGTAGTTTTAGATGAAAGCAGTATATTAAAAAACTTTGATGGTAAAATAAAGAATCAAATCACATCATTTGTAAAAAAATTACCATATAGATTTTTATCAACAGCTACTCCATCTCCTAACGATTTTATAGAATTAGGAACAAGTTCAGAAGCTTTAGGATATATGGGTTATACAGATATGTTAGGTAAGTTTTTTAAAAATAACAATAACAGCATAGACCCTAAACACGCTGGAGAAAAATGGTATTTAAAACCACACGCAGAAAAAGATTTTTTTTCTTGGGTAAATCAATGGGCTTTAATGATAAAAATGCCTAGCGATATTGGTTTTAGTGATGATAAATATATTTTACCTAAATTAAATGTTAATACTCATATAGTAAAAAATAATAATTTATTAGAGTTTAATGGACAGACCGAAATGTTTAATAGACCAGCTAAAGGATTTAATGAAGTAAGACAAGAAGTTAAACAAACAATAAAAGAAAGATGCATAAAAGCAGTTGCATTAGCTAAAGGTAAAACGTCTGTTTATTGGTGTAATAGAAATGAAGAAAGTAAAATTTTAAAGCAATTAGACCCAGAAGCAGTAGAAATTATAGGTAGTCAGTCAATGGAAAAAAAAGAAAAAATTTTATTAGATTTTGCAAATGGTAAAATTAAAAGAATTATTACTAAGGCTAAAATGACTGGAATGGGTTTAAATTGGCAACACTGTAATCATTCTGTATTTTTTCCAACTTATTCATATGAACAATATTATCAATCAATTAGAAGGTTTTGGAGATTTGGACAAAAAAATGAAGTTACTATTGATATAGTTATTTCTGATGGACAAACTAGCGTATTAGAATCATTAAAAAAGAAAACAAAAAAAGCAATAGAATTACATACAAATTTGACTAAAAATGTCAATAAAAATTTCGAAATTAAAAGTAAACAATTTAACAAACAAATAATTAAGCCTAAATTTATATAAAATGACAAAAGAACAACTACACGAAGAAAATTTCTCTATTTATAATAGTGATTGTATGGAGGTAATTACAACTTTACCAAATGAAAGTATAGATTTATCAATTTACTCGCCTCCATTTGCTGGATTATATAATTATTCAAGTAGCGAAAAAGATTTTAGCAACTGTGAAAGCAAAGAACAATTTTTAGAACAATATGAGTATTTAATTAAAGAAATGTCAAGAGTAACAAAAAAAGGTCGTATAAACGCAGTTCATTGTACAGATGTTTTTGATAATACTTGTAGATTATGGGATTTTCCACACGAGATAATAAGGTTACACGAAAAATATGGATTTGAATACAGAAACCGTATAACAATATGGAAAGAGCCATTAAAAGTCAGAATGAGAACTATGGTACAGTCTTTAATGCATAAATTTATTGTAGAAGATTCTACTAAATGTTTTACAGCTATGCCAGATTATATATTAATTTTTACTAAAAAAGGGGAAAATGAAGTACCAGTTACACATATAAAAGGATTAGATTATTATGCTGGAGAGATACCTATTTTGCCTAATATTTTAAGAGCTTGGAATAATGCTAATAATTCTGATTTAAACTCTGCTCAATTATGGGATTATTTAAACAAAACGTACAAAGGACATCAAGACCCAAAAACTAATAAATTAAGTCATTATATCTGGCAAAGATACGCATCTAGTGTATGGGATGATATTAGAATAGACAATGTATTACCATTTAAACAAACAAAAGAAGAAGATGACGAAAAACACGTACACCCATTACAATTAGACGTTATAGATAGAATAGTACAATTATACTCTAATCCTAATGAAGTTGTATTTACTCCATTTATGGGAGTTGGTAGTGAGGTATACAGCCCAGTTTCTTTAGGTCGTAAAGGTATTGGAATAGAATTAAAAGATAGTTATTTTAAACAAGCTATATTAAATATAAAGGAATCTCAAAAAAGATTTAAAGAAAGTTTAGAACAAAAAGAATTATTTAATGAGAAGAATTAGAGTAGAGAAGTCTAAGAACTTTACCACAATCAACAATGAGTTTATTTTTAATAAGAATTTGTCGTTAAAAGCTAAGGGGTTGCTATGCCATCTCTTGGCTTTACCTAACAATTGGAAGCTCTATGTTGAGGAGGTTGAGAAATGGCACAAAGACGGAAAGAAAGCTATTTATTCTGCTTTTAAAGAATTAACTGAATCTGGTTATATGAAACGAGAGCAAAGACGTAGTAATGGTAAGTTTGAAGGATATGATTATATTGTCTATGAAATACCGTATGCCCAAAAACGGAATACCGAAAAACGGTATGCCGAAAATGGCACACTACTAAATACTAATATTAAAGTAAATACTAATATAAATAAAACAGAAAGGGATTATCCTTTTGAATTGAATATAGATGCTTGGAATTTATGGAAAGAATTTAGGAAAGAGCAATTTAGAACTACCTACAAACCATTAGGAGAGGCTGCTGCCATTTCTAAGCTATTAAGAATCTCCAACAACAACAAAGAAAACCAAGCGCAAATTATCCAGCAGTCTATAGAAAATGGCTGGAAGGGATTATTTGAGCTTAAAACAGAAAAACAAACCAAAGTCCAAAAGATATTAAGCAACTATCACAAAGGACTAGAAATGATAAACAAAGAAT
>TARA_R110002012_G_scaffold537_2_pt1 | contig 15674 bp, 2 predicted proteins | sample TARA_R110002012 | Tara Oceans TARA_R110002012 (sample SAMEA4396515) | marine metagenome | biome: Westerlies Biome; feature: [DCM] deep chlorophyll maximum layer (ENVO:01000326); material: water (ENVO:00002006), including particulate matter (ENVO:01000060) such as... | depth 40 m
CGATGCAATAGGATTAACTCTACCTTCGTAAAGCGTATCTCTGTCTGTATGAGTAAGTTTCTTCTGAGTCATACGAACATTTGTTAATCCACCTCTGTTTAATCCAGCAGGAGCAAACCATTCGTGAGCTACACTATCTGTGAAAGCAATTACGCCTGGTATTACTACTGATGGTGGTACTAATACTGTACCTGAACCTCTTGAAATATCATCCATCTTAACCCAAGGGTAATAAGTAGCTACATAATTGGTATCTAAACTAGCCACATTATTTACTGCTGTAGCGACATTATCATCAATATCAGAAGCATCCATTACATAAAAAGCATCAGCTCTAGCTTCTACTTTATCAATTGCATGGTTACTAATAATGTTATGATGTTTATGAATAATACCTGGAGTTACCAACATATTAATATCATACTCATCAGGATTACTAACAGCGTTTATAGCTCTTTTGTAAGCTATAGAACCACTAGCAGTAGCACTACTAATATCAAATCCACTTGTGTTAGCAGAACTAATTGATGTACCAGTATGTTTTGGGTGTGACGGATTAATACCATCAAAACCATGCTGAAATGGTACAGCAAACTTCAACTGTTGAGTTGAAGATGATATATTTAGATTTTGAGTTGATATAGCAAAATTGGTGTATTTATTTGCTTCAGAACTACCAGCTGCTCCAAATCCCTTCATATTTGTAAGAAGAAAGTCAACGTTACTTCCTGCATTCTCACTCTTAGGAATAGGAGATAAGTAAGCTTTGTTATCAGCTAATTCGTTTTCACCAAAACGAGGGTCTATCTTAAATCCGTATGGTAAGTCCTCTTTATATGTATTAGAATCTACAGTTGGAATTACCTGACTACGATTAAAAGATGCAGTCGGTACACTTGCAGTAGATTTAATTGGGTCTAATACAGAAGAGTATCCCATTGGCTGTAGATTAGGATTACTTTCAAATGTACTTTCTTTGTAATCACCAACTCTAATGTGCCTTGAAGCATTAGGATAATCACCATAAACAGTGATTTCACCATCGTTATTTACAGTTTGAAACTCATCTCCAATTACCTTAACTATATAGTTACCTGAAGTTGGGTCTAAGTTTAAATTACTATAAGTTTCAACAAGATTTCCATCTACAGTATAAACTGCTAAACCAAACTCAGCATAATCTGGACTTGAGTTAGAGTTTTGTGGTCTTTTTACATCACGAATTACTGCATAATGATTATTAGTTTCAGTACCATCAGCTCTCGTGTATATTCTAAATAATTGAGTAGAATCTTGAGATACGATAAATGGTGTTCTTGCAGCAGCTGCATCTGAGTTACCTGAAATAGTACTAATATAGTTACCATCTGAAGTATCTACAGATTCAGTTCCACTAGCAAAATCAATTCCATTATCAGCAAAGTTTTCTATGGACATTGAAGCGTTAGCAGTAACATTACCATTTGAAAAAGAGGCACTTAATGCAGTTCTAAAAAACTTATACATATACGCTGGTGCATCTGTTGAACCTATCTTTTGAGCACCAGGAGAAGTAGGAAATTGCTTTCCAATAAAATTAGAAGAAGCACTTGATAAATCACCTGTAGCTGAACCTTTTTCTGATAATGTTAATTCTGAAACACTAGCAGTTGCATTAGCTCCGTTAATCTTCAAAGCAAAGTTACTAGCTTCTGAGATAGGATCTCCTGACAAAGAGCCACTTATCAGTCCCTCACCACTATTATTTGGTTCTGCTGGTAAAAATTGAGCTACAACAAACTTTGTTGCTCCTGAACCACTAACTACTAAATTGAAGCCTGATACCTTGTATCCACCAAGATATCCTACTTTTACTATTGTTACAGTTCCAGCACTATCTAAGTAGTTCTTAACTGTAAAGGGTGTGTAATAATCACTATTGTAAGTTCCAAAAATACTTTCAAATTCCTCAAAGTTTCTGACTACTGTTGGTACAAATGAGGGGCCTTTTACTGTTGGCCCTACAATAGCTGCACCTATTTCAGATACTCCTTGAGGTAAAAAAGATAAATCTCTCTCACGAGTGAATACACCTGGACTGACTATTCTCTCTGCCATGTGTTTTCTCCTTTAAAGGTTTTAAAAATTAATATGAAAATTCATTATATATAAATATAAAGAAAATTCCCAAAATACAACCGATTAAGGATTTATTTAAGATTCTTCTACTTCTTCAGCAGCTTCTTCTTTAGGCGCCGGTGTAAATACTCCAGTTTGTGGGTCTAATTGACCAGGACCGTATTTTTTATTCAACTCTTCAACCAACTTACGTTCATTGTCTTGAATATCCTTATAATCAGCATCCATTTTTACTTCAGCTTCTTCTAAAGCATCAGCCTGTTGTTGATTAAGAATCTTTTGAACTTTCATTTGTCCAAAAGAAGCTTGAATGTTTTGATAACTTTGACTTAATTCCTGAAGAGACTTTAGTTCCTCTTCACTAAATTTAATTTCATCAGCCATTTTAATAACTCCTTAGTTTTGTTTATTAATAGTAATATATATCATATAATTATACGAAATACGATTTTTTTATTTATTTTTTAGCTCTTCTATCTCTTTTTGTTGTTCTTCAATCTTTTTCGATAGCTCTTGAACTGCTTTTACCAATGGTGTAATTAATTCTGTTTCACCAAGTTCTTGCATACCATCCCTATTTTCCTTCCAAACAGGAAATTCTGAGTGTCCTATCGAATCCATAGCTTCTTTAACCTCTTGTGCTACAAATCCATAATGTATTCTATCAGGATTCTTACGTTCCGTTACGCTAGCATCATATTGTTCGAACTCGGGTGGATACTCACTTGGAGATTTCTTCTTAAATTCTTTTGGTTGTAGTTTAAGTATAAATTCTAATCCTAAGTTGGTATCCTTTATATCTTTTTTAATTCTTCTATCCGAAGAGTGTGTCCAAGTAGCATTCTCACCGAAATCATTTGTGATAAAGTCTGATGCTCTACCTATTCTGATTGTTTCAGTACCACCACCGATTAATGGATTCTGATATGTGCTTGTACCAGAACCTATTACGATTTCTTGGTTAGCACCAGAACCTGATGCGAGGTTTCCAATAAAAATGTTTTGACTACTATTATTTTTCTCACCGGCTTTAAATCCTATAGCAACATTATAGTCACCTGTAGAAGTACTTTGAAGAGCTTGGTTTCCTAATGCAACATTAGCGGTAGCATTGTTAGTACCGGATGCTCCATACATAGCCAGCTGACCGATAGCAACATTGACAGCACTATTACCACCATAATACAATGCTTCTCTACCGAGAGCCGTATTCTGACCATCACCGCCATTTATTCCTGAACCAGCACCAGAACCTACTAAGGTGTTGTATTGTTGTGTGGTTATCGAACTACCAGCACTATGACCGACAAGAGTATTGGAATTTGATGTTGTGATAGCATCACCCGCATTAGTACCGATAACAACATTATAACCACCAGTCGTGAAACCAGCAAAAGCGTTATATCCAAGTACAGTATTATACTGACCTGAACTATAGGGAGCAGAAGTTGTTCCACCTCTTCCTGCACTTTTACCTATGAATGTGTTATAAGAACCAGTCGCGTATAGTCCGGAGTTGAATCCTACAAAAGTTTGTCCTTCAGCTGCATTACTAACACCACCGTATTGTCCAGCACTTTTTCCAATCATAACACTATTGTAACTAGATGATGCGGCCATTCCAGCAAATCCACCGATAAATACTCCATTTGGTTCTGAATTATATTGTCCTTGTAAAGTTTTGTACCCTATAGCAACTGTGTAATCTGTATTACCAATACTTTTTTCAAGGGAGTAAGCACCTATTGATACTAAACCAGTAACTAAATCACTTGTACTTGTTATATTAGCTTCTCTTCCAATTATTACAGAATCCGTCATTCTTAATTTATATTGATTTGATCGATGTCCAATTGCAACAGTACCTTCACCAGTAGTGGTATATTCTCCTGCCTCACTTCCGATAAAAGTGTTGTAATTACCTGTAAAATCAGGTCCCACACCTTGTGAACCAAAACCAGCTTGATTACCTATAAGCACATTGTAACTTCCAGAGGCTGTACCACCTGCATGAGCACCAATTGCTACGTTATATCCACCATTAGATCCTTCTGAACCTGACATAGCTTGATATCCAATAGCAACGTTATAATCAGCGGTTGATACGGATGCTAATGCTTCATATCCTATTGCGACTGAGTTTATTGGATTGTTGTTGGAAGCGGCATTACCTTCATTACTAATTAAAGCTTTGTATCCAATAGCAACATTACTCGCACCAACTGCAGTATTCGACATCGCTTGATAACCCATAACAGTATTTCCATGATATCCAGTCGTATTCAACATCGCTTCATAACCAACTGCAGTATTGTAATATGCAGTTGTACTATATCTACCTGCATCATAACCAATGTAAGTATTAACACCAGCTGTCATAGTAGTTCCAGCTTGATATCCAATTAAAACTGAACCTTGAGAATTATTAGTATTTATAGCATCACCAGCATACATTCCAATAATAACTGTATTATTCATATCTGTTGCACTAGCGCCAGCATTTCTTCCTATCAATACATTACTATAACCAGTTGTGAGAGAACTACCTGCAGCATAACCAAAAGCAACATTAGAATCACCTGTAGTTAAAGAAGATAATGTGTAATGACCAAGTGCAGTATTATTTAAAGCACCATTTAGAGCTGCATCCATTGAAAAGTGACCGATAGCAACATTGTAGTTTGAAGCCGCATCCGCCCAAGTTCCACCTAAAGCAGATTGTCCTATAGCGATGTTGGAATTTGAACTCAATGAGGTAGAACCAGCATTAGCATCCATCATAGAGTATCTACCGATAGCATAGTTTCCACCACCTGTTGGGCCTTGATACAATGATGACTCACCTATTGCTATATCACCAGATGCTGTATCAGCATATCCAGCATCATTACCTAAGAAAACTTGGCCTGTTCCAGCACCTGAGTTTCTTCCAGCTTGGTCACCTAAATAAACATTATCAGCACCAGAATTATATAATCCAGCTCTTGTACCTATTGCAACGACTGAAGATACATTTTCATCTCTTTGAGCTTCACTTCCAATTACTATATTACCACCACCAGTTGTTAAATTTCTTCCTGCACGATAGCCTAATAAAGAATTAGATTCACCTGTTGTAATTTTTTCACCTGCTTCTTGACCTAATATAGCATTATAACCACCAGTTGTGAACTCTTCAAGAGCTTTGTATCCAACTGCAGTATTATACTGACCTGAACTAAATGGAGCAGAAGTGTTTGCACCTTGTCCAGCATAAGAACCAAGAAAGGTATTGTAAGAGCCAGTTGCATATCTACCAGCATTACTACCTAAAGTTGTTACATTTCTATAGTTTACTATTCCTGTTGTATGTGCGTAACTATACTCACCGATTATAACATTTTCAATACCAGATTGATTACCATATCCTGTACTTCTACCTATATAAGTGTTTCCAGTCGCAGTAGTAGTATTACCACCAGCACTAAGTCCTATACCGATATTACTACCACCAGTCGTGACAAATGCTAGAGCTCCTTTTCCAAGAGCTGTGTTTTCTTGTCCTGATGTGAAACGTTTGAGTGCTTCATATCCAACAGCAGTATTATTTGTACCTGAACTAAACGGAGCAGATGTTGTTCCGCCTTGTCCAGAATTACCACCTATAAATGTGTTAAAAGAACCAGTTGCATACATACCAGCATTATTACCTACAATCGTAGTATTAGAACCAGCAGCTGCTAAATATCTTCCAGCATAAGTACCTATTGCAACAGCACTATAAAATAAAGTTGCACTTTCACCAGCACTTTTACCTAAGAATACAGAATCGTGTCCTGTAAAAGAATAACCAGCTCTGTATCCAACATTAACCGATGTGTTACCACCATTTGCATGTCCAGATTGAGCACCAATCGATACATTATATCCTTTATTAGTTTGACCATAACCAGCTCTATATCCAACATGAGTATTAAATGTCTCACCGGCAGAACCTGATAATTGTGCACCAGCATCATATCCAATAAGAGTATTTCCGTCTAATTGTGTAGCATTTCCAAAAGCATTGTTTCCAATAGCAGTATTAAATTTACCGTCTGTTAAAGCATCTGCTGCTCCATATCCAACAGCAACTGTTCCGTTTGCATCTGTTGAGTTAATATCATTTCCTGCATTATCACCGATTAAAACTGTGTATGATGTGGTAGTCATTGTAGCCCCAGCTGAATTACCTATTATAACATTATTCCCACCTCCAGTTATTGAATCAGCAGTATATTGGCCAATAGCAACATTAGCAGTACCAGTCGTAATAGCATAAAGAGTTCGATATCCTATACCAACATTACCTCCTTGACTATTCTCAAATACTCCCCTTCCAGATTGGTCACCAATGTAAACATTAGCAGTTCCAGTTTGATTAAATTTACCAGCTTCATAACCAATTCCTATATTAGCACCACCAGTTGTTACACCAGCCAATGCAGTGTAACCAAGAGCATTATTTTGTACACCCGTAGTGATACTTGTACCTGCATTATATCCGACAGCGGTGTTTCCAACTATTCCACTTGTTCCTGTTTGAGCAGTTAATGCTTGATATCCTACTGCAGTATTTCCATCGCCGTCATCTTCTGCGTCTAAAGCATTGTAACCAATGGCTGTATTATATCTACCTGAAGTAATCGCTCCACCTGCAGACCTACCAATTAAAACCGTACCATTTGCATCTGTTGAATTTATTGCGTCTCCAGCTTCAACTCCAATTATTACTGTATCTGAGGTAGTTGTCATAGCACTAGCTGCGAGATTACCGAGTACTGTGTTATTATCACCATCTGTTATTGCTAATAAAGCCCAATATCCAATTCCTATATTGTATTGAGCATCATTGTTAGCTGGTGTTCCTGAACTTTGTAGAGCAGCATATCCTATTGCAATATTTTTGTCACCACCACTTATATACCGATGTGAGTTGTAACCGATAGCAACATTACTACCTCCTGTTGTGGATGATTCATTAGCACTTACACCTACCGATACATTACCCGTACCCGTAGTGAGTGCTGGACTTGAACTCTTTCCAATAGCAACGTTATTTCCACCAGTCGTGAAAGCAGTAAGAGCTTGATATCCAAGTGCAGTATTTTGTTGACCTGAACTAAACGGAGCAGATGTTATTCCACCTTTTCCTGCATCAGCACCTACGAATGTGTTGTAAGAACCAGTTGCATAATACCCAGCAGCTGAACCGATATAAACCTGACCACCACCATCACGACTTTCACGACCAGCCGAATTACCTACATAAACATTGTAATTTGCCGTACTATAATATCCTGCTCTTGAACCTATAGCTACAACATAAGAATTACCAGTTCCACTATACAGAGGTTGATATCCGATAGCAACATTAGTTCCACTACCACCAGCTAAAGCCTGACCTGCTTGATAACCTAAAAGAGAGTTGTGACCACTTGTTGTGATTGAGTCACCTACTTTATATCCGATTGCTGTATTTCCGGTAGCAGTCGTTATAGCCGTCAAACTATAAAAACCTACAGCAGTATTATGAGAGTGTGACTGTCCACTAGCTCCTAGACCAGAGTAGTAACCTAAGTAAACATTTCCACCTCCAGTAGCATTATATCTACCAGCTTGTGTACCAATGCCAATATTAGATTCTCCACTTGTCTGACTTTGTAAAGTATATGCACCTATAGCAATAGTTTGATTAGCAGTATTGTTATATCCAGCTTCTCTACCAATTAAGACTGTTTGTCCTCCAGTATTACTATATCCAGCTTTGAACCCTATTCCAACATTTCCATCTGAAGTCGTGACGGAATATAAAGATTGATAACCCATTGCCACATTATTATCACCAGTTGTTATTGCTTTACCAGCTTGAGAACCAACAACAGTATTGAAATTTGCTCCGTTTACCGCACCTTTAAATGCTTGGTAACCTATTGCAGTGTTTTCTGTACCGCCACCAGACCAAGTTCCCCCACCAGCTTCAGAACCTACAAAAGTTCCATAATCAACATTTTGATTTCCTGTATTGTTTAAAGTATCATCTCCAATGGCTACTGTTCTAAGCATATAACCAGCGCCACCCTCACCAGCGAATGAACCAATAAGTACATTTGCAGAAGTTGAATCGGAGTCTATCGCTGAACCAGCACCAAATCCAATAGCAACAGTATTATTCTCAGCACCATTGGCAGCCCCTAAAGCATTTTTACCAATAGCTACATTAGAATATCCAGTTGTAATACCATCTAATGCAGAAAATCCAACAGCAACATTATTATCACCTGTCGTGAAACCTGCTAGAGCTTGGTATCCAAGAGCAGTATTATTTTCACCTGAACTATATGGAGCAGATGTTGTTCCGCCTTTTCCTGCATCTGAACCAACAAATGTGTTGTATGAACCAGTTGCGTATCTACCAGCTTCATCTCCAATAGCCGTGCTCGAACCACCAACCAGATATTGTAAAGTCGTAACACCCACACCAACATTATAGTTTGAAGTAACAGCCTCTTGGCCAGCCTGATTACCTATAAAAACATTACTAATAGCAGTAGTAGCCGCTATCATAGAATAATATCCAACTGCAGTATTTTTGTCACCAGTTGTAAGACTTGTCAAATTATACATACCAATCGCTGTATTACTTGATGCTCCATCTAGAGCTGCATCCATAGCATAATTACCAATAGCGATATTTTGATTAGAAGCTGCATCTGCCCAAGTTCCACCACCTGCGTCATATCCTATAAAAATATTATCGTTAGAACCAAGAGATGTTGAACCAGCATCGGTGTCGTTCATAGCATTAGCACCAATAGCGATATTTCTCGCACCAGTTGTGTGAACTTGTAAAGCAGCTGAACCTACCGCTACACTACTTCCTCCTGTAGTTAATGCATAAGCACTATTAGCACCTATTGCAACATTTTGGTCTGATGTTGTTACACTACTTAAAGCATAATGACCTATTGCTACATTTTGTATTGAGGCATTTAATGCACTATCCATTACATTATTACCGATACCGACATTGTAACTCGAAGCCGCATTTGCCCAAGTTCCACCACCAGCATTTAATCCAATAAAAACATTATCTGAAGAACCCAATGAGGTAGAACCAGCATCAGTATCATCCATAGCTCCATAACCGATAGCGATATTGTTATCTCCAGTTGTGTGAGTTACTAAAGCTTGATAACCAATTGCAAGATTATATTGTCCTGAAGTAATAGAAGCTCCCGCATTGTATCCAATAGCAGTAGTTCCGGCAGCATCTCCACTATTAATAGAACCACCAGCATTTCTTCCAATTAAAACTGTACCATAAACATTATTAGCCCCAAATGCATCTCCTGCATTATAACCGATAACAACGTTACCATCAGTATTCACACCAGATGCGTTTGTCATAGCATTTGTACCTATAGCAACATTTTGTGCTCCACCAGGAGTTATCGATGCTAATGTAGATTTACCAATAGCAATATTATCATCCCCATCGTCAAACGAAATCCTACTACCACTTATGGATAGAGAACCAGTAAACTGATGTAAATCATCTGATGTATTACCAAATTTTTGTGAACCACTTGAGAATTGGACTGAAGCACTTATAAAAGTAGTTTCACTTAAAAAGGTTGGGCTATCAATCTTCACTTATTCGTCTCCTAATTTGTTTACTATAAATATCACGATGTTGATAAACTTAAATATCTGAGTGGATTAGATGCCATATATACTTCAACCGTAATATTCAAACTATTAAATGCACCACTATGGTCATTGTCCAATACCCAATTTATACTTCCTGCATCAGTAGGTGCTGTTGGAGAATTAAGTTCTATATAATTACTACTGCCTGGTCCTCTATCAGAGTGAATTATTGTCTGAGTTATATCCGTTGTTGTTACACCCCCATCCATAAATGCTGAGAAAGAAACCTGATATACTCCACCACCAGTATTACCAGAATCCGTTGCGACAATATGCATTATACCACTAATCCAACCTTGATGACCAGCTAACGTTAACGTTATGTTTTTAGAACCACCAGCTGCTATGTTATGGTCACTTACCCTACAAATAGCTTTACCACCACCTATGAGGGTAAATGGTTGATTGTTAGTACCCAATATGGTTTGACCGTTACCCGTAGGTGTTACATCAGTACCAATTACGATGGTGTTACTGGTTGCAGTTGCATTTGCATCCGCATTGTACCCAATCATAACATTATTTTCTCCAACTCCGATGTTATTACCTGCTTGGTATCCCACCAAAGTATTTCTTGGACCTGTAGTGATGGAATCTCCTGCTTGATATCCAATAGCAGTATTGTAATCAGCTGATACAAGTGATTTTAGTCCATCATGTCCTACTGTGGTATTTCCTAAAGCACCATTTAGAGCTCCGTTCATAGCAGTAGCACCTATAGCGACATTTGAGTTGGAAGCGGCTGTTGTCCAACTTCCACCACCTGCGTTATCTCCTATAAAAATATTTTGTTGACCACTAACAGTACCTGTTCCATCCATAGCTAGTGAACCTATAGCTATACATCTATCTAACTCACCAGTTCCACCTTGACCTGATGCATTCCCGACAAAAACATTATGGTCTGAATTTGAATTGTTCACATATCTACCAGCATCATCTCCAATAACAACATTATTATTTTCACCACTATCAGCAGTACCTAAAGCTCTTCTTCCAATAGCAACATTATTTGAGTTGTTAGTCATAGCTATAGCAGCTTGATATCCTAGTGCAACATTATTATCACCTGTCGTGAAAGCAGTAAGAGCTTGGTATCCCATAGCAACATTATTTTCTCCTGAACTATATGGAGCAGAAGTTGTTCCGCCATAACCAGCTTGAGAACCTACAAAAGTGTTATAAGAACCAGTAGCATAGAATCCAGAATTATAACCGACTCCAACGCTATGTGAACCTGAATCTGATACATTTCTTAATGCACCTCTACCTACCGCTGTAAGACCTACTCCTGCTGAACTTCCTCTTGCTGCTTGAAAACCAATAGCAACACTTGCCTCAGTAGAACTAGCTTCACCACTCGCACCATATAATCCTCCAGTTCCTATCGCTACATTTTCACCTTTAGTTGTTTGATTTAATGCAGATTGGTATCCTATGTAAATATTATTAGAACCTATTGTATTATTTTGACCAGAACTAGCACCAATTATTACATTTGATTCGCCTGTTGTATTGTAATATCCTGTATCTCGACCAAGAAAAGTATTAAAATTTCCTGTTGTAGTTGAGTATCCTGCTCTATATCCAAGTGCAGTATTTGCTTCACCTTCAGTACCATCTGAACCTGATATTGAGTATAAAGCAGTATATCCGATAGCAGTATTGTAATCATTTGCAGTTGCTGATTGCAAGGCTTGATAACCGATAGCCATATTTTTTAGGCCTGAAGTAATCGCTTTTCCTGCTTGATATCCGATAGCAATTGTGCCATCAGCTGCAGATGTCATAACTCCTAGACCAGCTTGAAATCCTATAATTACTGAGTAATCTACATCGGTTGTATTTTGACCAGCAGAATACCCCATGAATATATTATAATCTCCGGTTGATAGTTGCTTACCTGATGACCATCCTATCGATATATTACCAGAAGTAGTAGTTGCATATTGCATAGCTTGCATACCTAAAATCGTATTACTACCACCAGTCATAGTTGCTTGTTGACCACCAGCTTGAGCACCTACAATAACATTATTATCTCCACCCCCACTTGTACCATTAGCACTAGTTCTATATCCTATAATTGTATTGTAATTAGAATCATCATGTGCTGAACCTGGTTGTTCACCGACAAACGTATTACCAATTCCAGTCGTTATCTGACTTCCGGCATAATACCCAAGCAGAACATTTCCTTGACCCGTAGTTATAGAATCACCAGCTGCTGCACCAACCGCTACATTCCATTTACCAGTCGTGAAAGCAGTAAGAGATTGATATCCAACTGCAGTATTTTCTCCACCTGAACTAAACGGAGCAGAGGTTGTTCCGCCTCTACCTGCTTCAGAACCCATAAATGTGTTGTAAGAACCTGTCGCATACTTTCCAGCTTCGAATCCAACAGTAACAACTTTTTCCGCATTTGTATTACCTTGTCCAATATACTCACCAGCTGAATATCCAATTAATACTGAAGTGTCTACGTTGTAAGCAAACCTTCCAGCATCCATTCCAATAAGAACATTATGACTTTCTGTTAGATATTCACCAGCCCTAAATCCTATTAAAGTGCTATTACCATCGGTTGTGATTTTAGAACCAGCATATGACCCGACAACGGTATTATAATTAGCAGTCGTTATATCGTTTAACGCTTGATATCCAATAGCAATATTATCATCAGGTCCATTACTACCGACATTTGCCATTGTCTGATAACCGATAGCTATATTACGATGTAAACCTGCAGCATTTGCGTTATGCATTGACTGATAACCGATAGCGATATTTCCGTCTCCTATCTCAGCACCACCCATAGCACCATATCCGATAGCGATTGTGTAATCACCAGTTGTTGTGATACCACCAAGAGCAGCTGTACCAATAGATATCGTACCAGCTGTTGTTGTGATAGCGTCTCCTGCTTGCCATCCAACAGCAATATTGTGGTCACCTGAAGTAACATCGTTTAGAGCTTGATACCCAATACCTATTGCTCCATCTACATCATTTCCAGCAGTACTTTGTAAAACTTGATATCCTACAGCAACTGACCTTTTAAGGTTTCCGCTTCCACCTTGACCAGCATAATCTCCAATAAATACATTGAATTCAGCACTAGCTCCTGTTAAATTAGCAGCACTAAAATATCCCATGGCAATATTTCTATTTTGTGTTGTAGCACTACCTAATGCACCTCTACCAATAGCAAGATTCTCTACTGCAGTTGTGATTGCATCAGCTGCTTGATATCCTATTGCAACATTTGAACCACCAGTTGTGAAACCTTGAAGAGCTTCGTATCCAACAGCAACATTATTTGTACCTGAACTATAAGGAGCAGATGTTGTTCCACCATACCCAGCCTTATATCCCATAAAAGTGTTGTTAGAACCACTTGCAAATCTACCAGCTTGAGAACCAATTGTGGTTGTGTAAGAACCTTTCAAAACAGAACTAGCGACATTACCGATAGCAACATTTTGACTACCAGCTGCTACTAACCCCATCGCATAGTAACCGACAGCAACATTTGAATCTGCTGCTGAACCACCAGCTCTGAATCCTACAGAAACATTAGAACCAGCACCACTGCTCATTCCAGCGTAACTACCTATGGATACACTATTACTACCTGAGTTGTAGTAGGCTGCTTGGTATCCTATAGCAATACTTTCTTCACCAGTAGTGACATTGTGCATAGATTCATATCCGATTGCTACCATTCTTTGTGCAGTCGTGAAAGCAGTAAGAGCTTGATATCCAAGTGCAGTATTATACTGACCTGAACTAAATGGAGCAGATGTTGTTCCGCCTTTACCAGCTTCAGCACCTACGAAAGTATTGTAAGAACCAGTTGCGTAGTATCCAGCATTCAAACCAATACCAACCGATTTTTCTCCTTTATCTAATTGGTAAAGAGCGTTACGACCAATAGCAACATTATTTTCACCTGTATTTACAGTATATAAAGTGTTATATCCTATTCCTGTATTTCCAGCGTATGTTCCACTAGTCGTTCCTCTACCAGCACTAAATCCAAAGAATGAGTTGTAATCACCACCTACGTTAGAACGACCTGCTTGATATCCAACTCCTACATTTCTTTCACCTGAGGTTTGAGACATCATAGCTTCAGTACCAATAGCAATATTATAGTTTCCTGCACTTGAGTTCATCACATAAGGAAAAGTGTTCATATTACCCATTGATATGTTAGCAGATTTTGTTCTTAAAACTAAATTAGCTCCACTATCACCAACACGAAGCATACCAAACGAACCAGTTGATGTTGCTGAACCACTTATCTGAACTGCTTGTGTTCCATTAGCAAAAACTATACTACCAGATACATCTAATGAATGAGCTGGATTTGTAGCTCCTTTGTTTATACCAACATAATGTGCACCACTACTATTGTATATCGTAATCTTATCAGAAGCGGTTGTTTTTCCACCCATTGTGATACTAAATCGTGAGGTGTTAGCTGAGTAGGTAGAAGCAAGTAGATAACGAAACGCACCACTATTAGCAAATCCTAATCCATAGTAAGCAGTTCCACCAGTAGATACATCTAATTGTATATCGTTATCCGCTGGAGCTGATATTGCTATTATTGAATTAACGGGATTGGTTACACCTAAACCTAATCTTGGTTTACCACCAGCAAGTTGAAAGGTTGCTATTCTACTTGCAAGAGCACTACCACCAGCAATAACAAGTTGACCACCACTACCATTATCAAAATGTTTTAACCCAACATTTAGATTAGCGTTACTACCATGATTATATTTTAGAAATGCTTTTTCACCAGTACCTCTAAAATCTAATTTACCAAACGAACCAGTTGAGGATGATGAACCACTTACATCCCCATCTGCAGTTATTTCAAATGATTTTGATGCACCACCACCAGGTCTAAATTTAAATTTTGTACCACTTGAACCACCTTTGAACTCTAAACCAACATTGTCATATGGACTAAATACCCATTGATTGTTATCAGTTGCTAGTCCTAGAATACTACCTGCATAAGAACCAAATACTGTAAAAACTCCTTGTTTAGCACTATTTCCATATTGACCAACTATTATTCCACGACTATCACCATTAATACTGACTGCTTCATCACCTGCTTTAAATTCAATCTGACCAAACGAACCAGTTGAGGTTGATGAACCACTTATGTTTCCACTATACTCCCCACTTACTTCTATATTACCTGTTATATCTACTTTTTCGGTTGGTGTGAATTGGATAAGACTACCTGATACTTTAAATGTCTTATTTGCTGGTAATGTTATTGCTATACCACTACTATTATGTGTAAGATGAGTAACACCTAATCTTGTGAATGATTTATCATAACCACTAAAATCAATAGAATTATTTTGAGGGTAGAATGCCCCACCAAGTCTATTTACAGCTACTCCCAAAGTAGTTTGATTATCAAAATCAGCTACGGGATCTGCAGTATTTTGAGTTATGTATGTCCAATCACTAGAGTGATGTATTATACTTGTGTGAGTACCGGCATTAGTTGAGTTGTGTCTATCAAGCCTAATACCTTTGTTATATCCACGAATATGAAGACCATATGTACTACCAGTAGCTGGATTTGATAATATAGCAGTTGGTGATACACCTGAATATCCTTTTACAGATGAACCACTTACGGATAAAGAACCAGTAAACTGATGGGTGTCGTCTGTTGTATCACCGAATATTGTTGAACCACTACTAAATGATTGGGTAATCGTTGATACTGTAGATTTCACTACATAGTTTTCTGCAAATATATCACCACGAACTTTAAGAGAACC
>TARA_R110002012_G_scaffold109182_2_pt1 | contig 15671 bp, 10 predicted proteins | sample TARA_R110002012 | Tara Oceans TARA_R110002012 (sample SAMEA4396515) | marine metagenome | biome: Westerlies Biome; feature: [DCM] deep chlorophyll maximum layer (ENVO:01000326); material: water (ENVO:00002006), including particulate matter (ENVO:01000060) such as... | depth 40 m
TGATGACGCTGACAGCTTGGTTCAGTCCACTGCATGGTCGGGGTGGTTAAGTCGGGTGATGGGGCATATGACACCGTTCTTTGCGGTAGCGGGGCTGTTGATACTGTTATGAACCCAATACTGGATTTCGCCAAGGGGCTTGTAGATCCGATAACGGGTCTTATCAGCAAGGTCATACCCGATAAGGACAAGGCAGCACAGCTTGCCTTTGAAGTCTCCACGATGGCAGCGACACACGCTCACGCAGAGGTGCTGTCACAACTGGAGGTGAACAGAGTAGAGGCGGCGCATAAGAGCTTGCTCGTTGCTGGGTGGCGACCTTTTATCGGCTGGACTTGTGGACTGGCGATGTTCAATAACTACGTGCTGGCCTCATGGTTTCATGGCATTACCCATATGGATTTGGAAGTTATGATGCCTGTTTTATTAGGTATGCTGGGTCTAGGTGGTATGCGCTCATATGAGAAGAAACATAAAGTAGCGAGGAGCAGATGATGGGTAAAGAGAATGGAATGGAGATGGTAATATGAACTACCAGTTCAGCCAGCGGTCATTCACTAACATGGCAGGGGTTCGCCCTGAGCTTATTGAGATTGCGCTCCAGGCTATACAGATGTCGCCTATTGATTTCGGCATCCCCTCGTCAGGTGGGCTTAGGACTGCTGAAGAACAGAAGGCATTATTTGTCAACGGCAAGAGCAAGTGTGACGGTGAGGTCAAAAAGAGCTATCACCAGTCTGGCAATGCGCTGGATTTCTACGCCTATGTCGATGGTGCGGCAAGCTGGAAGGAAGAACACTTGGCAATAGTTGCTGCTGCGTTCCTGCAAGCGGCTATTGAGCTGGGGTATACGCTGGAGTGGGGTGGATTATGGAAAGGTTTTCGGGATATGCCCCATGTTCAGATGCCAGAGGATGACGGCTGATGGCTAAGCGTTACGACCTTCAGCTAGACTTCAGCGGCGGCGAAGTAAGTCGGCGTGTCCTCATGCGTGAAGACGCGGAGATGCACAGCAAGTCTGTGCTGCGGATGCTGAACATGGTGCCTACGTTGCAGGGTACGGCGGTTCGCTCCCCCGGCACTCGTTACGTTTATCCGATTGTGGATCAAGTTACCCAAGAGCCAGAGGCAGTCGCACGTATTATTCCTTTCATCACATCCAACAATGAGCGGGCGATTGTTGAGCTGACCCCTGCGACCTACGATGACCAAGGTGTCCTGATACTGGCGGGTGATGTTCGTGTCATTCCCAACATTACGGCATCGACAGAATCTGAGACTACATCCCAGAATGATGTGCTAGTTGATACCGTTGTCTGGCGAACCATCAACGAGAACTGGCAGTGTGATGGGCAGAACCCTTGGCGGTGGGCGGCGTACAACAACAATGGTGGGCAGCAGTCCAGTGCCTTCACGATAGAAGAGAACTTTTTCAAGATACGTTCCCAGTTGTACAAGTCGGGTGACGATACGCACAAGGTGCCTGTATGGGTTGAGACCCCTTTCCTGATTACAGAGGACTCCACTGTCTTGCAGATAGTCCCCTCGATTCATTACGAAAAGGGCACGTCCAATGACCCGCTGGACTATGACGGGCGGGTTATGGTCACTGATATCCCTGTTGCTGGCAACGACCCTGACTCGATACCTGCGGCTAATTTGATTTACACCAATGAGATTACGATAGGCCCAGGGCAGACATGGACTGAGGTTCAGAACGTACCGGGTTCTAATGATGTCCCCACCTTCCTAGCGGGTACTACCTACTACACCAGTATTTATTTGCAGAATGATTCAAGCTCTAATAACACTGAGATTCAGTGGAACATGGAGCGTTTCAGGGTTAACTCCCGCGTGACGATTCAGAACCTTATCACTGATTTGGTTGAGGCGTGTCCTTACAGTGCAGACGAGTTGCCTGATGTGCAGTATGTGCAGTCGCCCTATACTGAGTCTGTGAACCCTGATGTCAGCTCATCGGGCAAGCAGTTGGTGCTGGTCCACCCCAACCACGGGCCAAGGCAGTTGTACTACGATGGGGGTGCTTACATCTTTGATGAGGTGTTCACTGATGAGAGTACGCAGTTCTACCCCAAGGCGGTGTGGGAGTCCCAAGGATTCCCTGCGGCCTGTACGTCCTATAACGGGCGGTTAGTGCTTGGGGGTAGTCGCATATCACCAACACTGGGTTCGGCCAGTGGCAGCAACACAGAGACCGTGTGGGCCACTGAGGTTGGGCTATGGTATCAGTTCACTGACCCTAATGCGGTTGACGGTGAGGGCGACCCTATTCCCATCTCGGCGCAGGACTCGGTTGAGTTCACCACTATTTACCGTTCGCCCATCAAGTGGCTGATAGGGCAGAAGCAGTTGCTTATCGGTGCTGAGTCGATGGAATATACCTCAAGCTCCGAGACATTGTTCCAGCCGGGTGACTTGGGCGTATTCATGCAGTCAACGCACGGGTCTAGCAATGTTCAGCCAGTGGGTATGGGGCAGTACGTCCTATTCTCTGCTGACGCGGGGCGCAAGATCAGGTCGATGAAGTACATTGCAGAGGACGAGGGCTGGGTTGCACCGGACATGACACTGCTGCACCCCAATCTGTTTGAGTCTGGGATCGTGAGAATGGTTCGGCTGCGTAACCCGCACCAGACTGTGGTTGTCGTTATGGGCAATGGTTCGGTGGCACTGTTTCATCAGGATACCTATTCGGGCATTCAAGGCTGGAGCCGCATGAATGTATCGGGTGATGTCAAGGATGCGTGTGTCCTGACTGACTCCCAAGGGCTTGATGTTCTGTATCTGTCAGTGTTGCGTCAGGTTAATACTGAGCAGCAATTAATGGTCGAGGCCATTGCTAACTGGACAGAGTTGGGTGCTGAGATATTCACCAATTCATCTGCCGTTGGGGTGAATGTACCGCCCTCCAATGTGCTGGCGGGGCTAGAGCACTTGGATGAATTCCAGTTGCAGGTTGTTGCTGACGGTACATACTACGGGTTGCACGATGTGAACGGCGGTCAGATAGTGCTGACGGATGATACGGGTGAGCCTATCAATGTTTCAAACTGGGCGGCGGGCATTCCAAGCACTGCACAGCTAGCTACCCTACCCTTAATCACGCAAGATCCCGGCAGTAAGAAGCGTTACACCTCGATCACGGTGAGGACGCTGGACAGTTCACGACCTATCATCAACGGTGAGAGGCCAGCAGACCGTGACCCTGTATCGCCTATGGATATCTCGCAGCCTCTTGATATCATATACGATAATCAGGTGGCGGTTTTGGGTACGGACGAGACACAAGAAATTACTATTGAGGAAGACACCCCGATGCGGCTTGAGGTTATAGGCATCTTTGGGAAAGTTAAGGAGTCATCGCTATGACCATTGCATCGAATTATGAACCAGAGGTAAAGGCGGCAGACGGGGCGCAGCTTGTCTTCCCGTTTGATTTTGTCTGGATATCCAACTCTGTCGTTATCTACCAGCTTACCGTGGAAGGGGCACGGCTTCTCATTGACCCGCAAACCTACGAAATTACCCCTGGCGGTACATCCCCTATCTTTCAGGGTGGCACTATTACATTTCTGGCACCAGAGGACGCACCTAGCGCCCCTGCGATAGAGGTTGTCAGAATCACTGACCAGACGCAGTTGGTCGACTACACTGCTTATGGCCCGTTCCCTGCGGAGGTGACTGAGTTCGCGTTTGACAAGGCGACCATGATATCGCAGGAGTTGCAGTTAAACCCTGTGCCGCCTGAGCTGTCTGAGTTCATACCTTTGTCGGGTACTGTGGATGGGCGGCCAGTGACGGGTGACATTCAGTTCACCACTGAGTTGGAGGAGACAGGACTGCTGTGGGACGCAGCGGGTGTTATCAGCACCCTGCGCCCAGAGGTGCTCGGAATCCTGTATTGTCGCTCTGCCACTGGTGTCGGTATTGTCGGTGGCAGTGACGCAGCCCAAATTCTCGTTGGTGCCACAGGTAGCGTAGCTGTTACGACCACCGCAGCTAGTGGCACGACATTCAACGGGCCTTCCGTGAACATCAACAGTGTGGTTAAAGTTAATCCCTCGGGGGGCGGAGAGTTGCATGAGATGAGCAGTGCCTCTGTCTTGAATGGCGTGTTAGAGCTATATAACAACATGACCCCTGTAACGCCGGGTTCCGACTACAGGGACTGTATTTCCCTTTACGATAACAACGGCGTAGGCGGTGCTAAACGGCGCGGGAGCCATATGTCCGCCAACCAGTGGACTATGGGTTCTCCTGATGCAGACGGGGTTGTCCGTTTGGGGATATGGACTGACAAGGGTTCCTTAGCTATACACCAAAACGACAATAACAACTTGCCAAGGGCGGCGCTCATAACTCAGGGCATCCTTACCCTAAATGGAGATACAGGCGTTGCCATTGAGTCGTCTGTTGGCGATATCAACCTCGACAATCCCGCTGGCAGGACTGTTCTCGGAGATGCTGTTCTAAACGGCACTATGGACTTGCAGATACAGGCAGACTTTACCCCTGAGAATTACTTCACTGTGAGGACAGAGGCACAAGATGTCGTCACCACTATAGGCTCTGCTGCATTTGGTACATTCGAGATTGACTGTCTGCTCGGCGGCATGACTGTTACGGCTAACGCGAATATGCTTACTGTCGCAGACGCCGAGATCCAGACGTCAGGCCCACTACTGACCTTGGCGAGTCTAATTATAAACGCGCCAAACTTACCCACATCGAGTGGTGGTCTATCGGCTGGGGACATCTGGCGTGACGGTAACGATTTGAAGATAGTTTAGGAGGACACATGGCTATAAGTGAAGTCAGCATCTGCAATCAAGCCCTGTCATGGCTTGGTCAGGAGACCATCACATCGCTGGATGACCAAGCAACGACTGCTGTCTGGATGAATGCGAACTATGACCTGCTGCGTGACTCTGTGATGGAAGCGAGGATGTGGACATTTGCCACTGTGCGGGCGGTATCGACCAGTGTGCAGGAGAGTGAGTGGGGTGACGGTTATGTTCACGCCAAGCCGCTTGGGTGGTTGTCGGTGTCGCGTGTCTACCGGGACAACAGCCGTATTGACCCTGTGCCCGTTGAATGGCGCTTAGAATCGGAGGGCATCATTACCCGTGAATCCACTATATACCTGTTGGGGCTTAAGCAGGTGGTTGACCCCCGCAAGTTCAGCAACCTGTTTGTGCAAGCCCTGGCTGCAAGGCTGGCGGCAGATGCTTGTATACCCTTCACAGAGAACGCCACACTACAACGGGACATGTGGACGCTGTACAATGATAAGCTGGAAGAGGCAGCAGCACGTGATGGTCAGCAGGGCAGCAACGACTTCATCACTCAGCGTAGATTAGTAGGCGCCCGGTACTCCGGGGGTTATACGGGCGGGAGGTACTAGTATGCCGTGGGGAGCAGCAGTAGCAGCAGCCGGTATCGGGCTCAACCTCGGTATGGGCATGAAGGCCAACAAAAAGGCCAAGGAAGCCGCCAAGGAGCAGGCCCAGCTGACCCTGCAACGCCGTAAGGAAGAGATCAGGCTAAAGAAACGCCAGGCCACCAAGGAGCTGGGGCTGGGTAGAGCGGCAGTGTACGCCTCCAACATACAGATGAGCGGATCCTCCAAGGAATACCTCGACGAGTTGGACACTGAGAACATGCGAGAGATAGCGTTCGCCAAGCGCGCCGCTCAGATGGAATATGACGCCATCCGTAAAGGAGCCCAAGGTGCCGGCGGCCCACTGATAGCACAGGCTGCGGGTGACGCTCTGCAGCTGGCGGCCAGTTCGTATGCCAGCTACCAGGCCAACCAACCACCGGCACCGACCCTGGAGCCAGCGACAGTACAAACTAAACGGTGGGGTACATGAAGCTACCAGACATACGCACCAACAGAGCCGTCCCTGAGCTGAAGTCAGCAAAGGCAGCTGAGCTACCTAACCAGCTGCGCAACATAAACGCCGTGGCGCAGGTGGCGCGTAGCACCTCAGCGTCCGTGGCCAACACCATAGACACTGCGCTGGATGAGGAGGCGCGCCTGGACGCCAAGCAACGCGGCAACCAGATGAAGCGGGACTACTTCGCAGGGCAGCAGGCTATCCTTCAGGAGTACCATAACGGGGATAAGGACCCCGCAGATCTGCCCGGCGCATTCTCTACCCTGCGCTCTGACCTGCTGGCTAAAGGCGCCGAGAACATCAGTGGGCGCTCTAACCGTTACCTCCAGCAGGACATGGACAATTTCCGCACCCAGGTTGAGCCTGTTGAGGGACAGGCGCTACTCAAAGTGATTGAGTCCAAGTCCATTATGTCCGCCACGCTTCTTGGTCGTGACACTGTAGACGGTATCGCTGCTAACCCGGACAACTTCCAAGCTGACATCGATGCGTACACGGAAGAGATCAACGCCCTGACGAACATATCACCTGAGGCCCGACTGAAGTTAACAGACCGCCTGCAGACCGATGCCGTCACCACCGCTGCCTTTAGCATGCTGGAGGATAAAGACTACGACGGGCTGCAGACTGTGCAGGACTCCAAATCTTTTAAAGCCCTCTCACGCGCCGCCCAGTCCAAGCTCAACACCCAGATAAACGCAGGTGTGGAAGAGGCGCTGGCTGATGACATGAACACCATGGCCAACGAGGTCATGCTAAACCCTGACCTGTTGGACGCCAGGCTTAAGGATGTCCGGGACACAACAGAAATGTTCGCTGACCCGGGTACTGAGGACTTCGACCAGAAGTACGACAAGCAGGCAGCCACACTGTACGGTTCCAAGCTGTCATCGCTCATCACAGCGGAGGACTACGACGCTGTGGAGTCCTTCATCCGTGAGCCTGAGGCCACAAGACTACTGTCCCAAAAGCAGGTGCAGGCAGGCCTGAGCGCCCGCAGCAAAGGCAGCAGCAACAGCCTACGCCGGCAGGCCACCTCAGCGCAGGCGAACCACGGCAACGACATACGGAAAATAGAACTGACAGGAACCCCTAACCTCGCCATCGTGGAGAACTACCGCCAGATGGAAGAGGACGCTATGGCCTCTGGTGACATAGGTATCGCGGAGCGTGCGCGTAAGATGCGGGTGGAAGCAGAGCTGACCAACGAGTTAGCACCGGGCTACAACGCTCTGCCTACTGCCACACTCACAGAGATGGAAGACCTGGCCGAGGACGCGCTGGAGTGGGCGAACAGCCATGATCGCCCTGCCGACGCCGGCCCTGTGGCCGCCAGACTTCAGGCTGCGGTAGCTGCGTCCCAGAAGGAGTTGGTAGACGACGGGGCAGGGTACGTGGTGAAGCATGACCCGGACGCGCAGGAGGCGTACCTTGGGCTGGAGACTTCCTATGTGGAGCTGATGACACTGCTGTCAGATCCTGCGTCTGATCCTGACGAGCGCGCAGCCGCAGCCCAATCCTACGCCGCCACCACTCAGTTGTATCAGTCTTCTGTCCAGACAGCCCAGACCAACCGTGGCATACCTGACATGGACCAGACACTGCTCCCTGCCAACAGTGAGCTAGCCCGTACCATATCGACCAGCCTTTCAAGCATGAACATTGTGGACCGTATGGACCGGCTGGACTTCATCGCCAGCCAAGGCACGCGGGAGTTTAATCGTGACCTGGCCCGGCAGCTCGGTGGCGACAGCATGGCCAACAACTATGCCATGACCGCTCTGATGGGAGGTGACAGAACCACCGCCAATAATGTGCTGCAAGGTGAGAACCGGATGGCAGTTAACGCTGACCTGAAGGGTGACCAGAAGGTACAGACAGGCTGGGTAGACGCTGCGGCGGGTGAGTTCTTCGGCACTGGGCTGACACCGGGCGACCTGGGCACTGTTGAGGGGGCCAAGCTGATTGAAGGGCTGCGCCTGATAGGGTTCGGTGGGTTGCAACGCAGCACCCTGTCCGCGCCTGATGAGTCTCAGGTCAAGAAGGACGTGACCGCTGCGCTGGAGATAGCGTATGGCAAGCCAGTGCCTGTCGGGTTAGACGGTTCTGAGGGGCGGGTAATGCCCTACATAAGTGAGTCTACTGGAGTGAGAATAGAAGGCCGACAGCTGCAAATACAAGCTGCATCCCTGCAAGACCCGGCTATGATGGGGTTGGCCACGGGTAATGCAGACGTACGGGACAGCACCGGTAGCGCCCTGCCTTTAGAGACAGCCATGATGTATGGCACGTTCTACCCCGTAGGTAACGGAAAGTTCCAGATCATCATGCCCAACAGCTACATCGACACCTCCAGCCCTTTCGGAATGACCCTGCCTCTGGAGGCAGGTGTGGTGCAGGACACCATGGGTAACCCCCTGGTCATAGATATGAATAAAGTGCCGCTCCCTGCACCCGCTGAAGGGCTGCGCAACCTAGATAGGCTCCCGTAATGCTGGACGCAATTGATCCACGGTATGTGACGGGCCCGACGGGCTTCAAGGCGGACGTATTCCCTGCGACAGGGCGTGACCTACGCCGTTCGTCTGACCATATGACGGATCTCAACTTCCTGTCTGACTCCTCGCAGTACGCCATGCGTGAGTCTATCAATCAGAATATGGACACCCTGTTCGACACCCCCGAGGGCGCTACCAAGGCACGCCAGCAGGCACCCACAGTATTCGCGTCCAATGCTGACGAGCTGGACGGACGCCAGGTGTACACCGACAACGAAGCCAACTACGTGGCGATGGCACGGGCGTTACGCGCTGAGGGTAAAGAACCCCCAACGTACGATGAGTTGAGGGGCATGTCCGCCGAGATGGCGCGCATGTCCAAGGCTGAGTTCTACAAGGCTGAGATGTACAACGTGGCCCGCAGCCCAAAGTGGAGCGCCTTCCTTGGGGGTGCCGCCGCCACCATGACTGATCCTCTGGTCATGGCGTCTGTGGCGCTAAGTGTGCCCATAGCAGCTGCGGCTGTGCCGGGGCGTGTGGCTTTGGCGGAGGGCGTAATAGGGCTGGCGACAGAGCTACCCATACAGGCCAAGGTCATGGCCTGGCAGAAAGAGATCGGTGACGAGTACACAGCGCAGGACGCCATACTGGCCACGATGGCCGGCACCTTCATCCCCGCGGGGCTTGGCGCAGGTGCGTCTGCCCTGTACCGCAGGATGGGCGGCACCAACAAGACACTGTTCACGGGGCCACCCGCCTATGAGCGGTCAGTGGTGCGCACTGCAGGGCGTAAGCCTTACACCCTCAAGACACCTGAAATGGACAGGATATACAGCAACCCGAAGAACCGTTTCTTGCAGATTAAAGGGAAGGAGATCAAGAAGCCGCACTTCAAGATCGACCCCATGCAGTCCAGCACCTTCTCATGGACTGAGCCCCTGCCCAACGCAGGGCCCAGCTACCAGCCACTGGCCCATCAGGCGATCATGACTGAGGTGGTGAACGACCTACCCTCAGGCAGTGCGTACCGGTACGAGGGGTTGACACAGGCACGTAACCAGCACCTGGTGGACAACAACCCAGCAGGCGGGCAAGGGCTGGACGCGTTCGGTAAGTCACCTGACAGTGCCAGTTGGATGTACAACCGCCCGCAGATGGACAGTCTGCACCAGCAGAACCTGCAGCAGGCGCTCGACGCTACCTACCATGACGCACCTATAAAGCCTGTGAACACTACCAGCCTGTCCGCAGAACTGTTCGGCACCGCCAGTGATGTGAACCACATCATCACTGCGCGTAAGCTGGCAGCAGACGGTGTCAAGGTGGACATGAAGAGCGTGAAGTACCGCCGGGCGCTGCTTGAACTGGTCAGGCGCGCTGCTACTGCCAAACTTCAGGAGCAGTCACGCGCAGCTGTGCTGCCCCCTGCACCTCCAGTGACGGCACCGAGAGTGGACGTGGACACACTGGTGAAGCGGCAGCAGGACACACTGGCTCAGATAGAGGAAGTGCAGGCAGACCTGACCCGGTTGAAGGAGCACCAACGTAAACTGGGGCGGGACTGGGAAGCACGTCAGCGGGTAGACGCAGACGATGAGGGGTTGATACCCAAGCCAGACTTCGCCACCACGCCTGAGCGTATGAACAAGGCAGTGACCGCAGCCCAGACCAGGCTGAAGAACCTGACCGCTAAGGTGGACACCTACGAGGAGGCGGTGAAGAAACACTCAGTAGCTGCGGCCAGTAAGCTGCAGCGGGAGAAGATCGCTAACGCACAGTCAGCACAACGGCAGCTGGATACTCTTAATAATAATAAGCTGCCACCTGAATTGAAGGACATGCAGACCAAGTTCCATGACTCCCTTGAGGGCATCACCAAGGACGAGAAGTACATGGACACCTCCGTGGTCGGTAAGGACATAGGGGAGCAGTGGTACAGGTCCGCGCCCCTGTCGTCTGACTGGGACAAGGGCCGTAATGTTAAGCTCAGTGTCAAGGAGCAGGTCAAGCTGGTGGAGGCGGGCGAATCCCCCGCGGTGGCCAAGGCACTGGAGGCTGACATGGAGCGCCTGCCCGATGACTTCACTTTCCAACTGGAAGACGGCACGACGATGACAGCGAAGCAGACAATGGATGAGATAGCAGCAAGCGAGGACGTGGTCGAAGCACTGCGCACCTGCTCACTACCCGGCGGAGGTGCGGCGTGAGCATTATAGATTGCGTCAAAGGTAAGGGGCTGCCCAAGCGGATAGAGGCGGAGCTGCAGGAAGAGTACGACACTCTGCTTGCACGCAATAACGGCGACCAGGGGTTGGCCGCCGCGGAGTTGGCCGAGAGTTTTGCTAAGCGCAGCGCCACCCAGAAGACCGCCCGGATCAAGGGCGCACTGGCGGCTGACCGGGTGGACAAAGAGATACAGGCCATCATGGCGGATGACTCTGCCATCTTTAACAACTACAGTAAGCCCGCGCAGATGATGGCTAAGGCACTGGGGCACGAGCCCTCCCATAAGAACGCCGTCAGTAAGCTGTACTCCCGCGCAGCCATGTCAGGGCAGCGCGAGGTCATTGATGCGCTGTCTAACCTGGAAGAATTCCACGCGAAGGTAGCCGCCAAGGGCATACGCTTCCGACATAACACAGAACTCATGGGGAAAATAACCGATGGCCTTATCGATGGCGTTGACGAAATCGCTGACCCGGAAGTCAGGAGCCTTGCCCGAGAGATTAAAGGAGTCTGGGACCTACTCGTCAAGTCCTACCAGCAGCAGGGCGGCATCATGGGTGAGATGGAGAACTACTTCCCACTCAAACATAACCGTCAGAAGATAGCCGACGCAGGTTTTGATACGTGGTTCACCGCGTGGAAGGACATGAACGACCTTGAGAAGATGGTGGATTTCAAGACCGGCAAACCTATGACACCGGAGCGTTTCGAGGCAGTGTCCCGGGACGTGTTCGCCAACATCGTCAGCGACGGTGCGTACCATAGAGCTATCGACATGGAGACAGGCAACATACGCTCCCGCCGCCCCGGCGACCTGTTCGCCAGGCGCATGCAAGGGCGCATGTCCCGACCCAAGAGTGGTAAAGCCTACAAGGATTACAACGAGGCGTTCGGCACCGGGGAGGAGAGTGAGTACGACCTGATGCTAGCTAACATGCGGGAGATGGCGCACGACACCGGACTGATGAAGGTGCTGGGCCCGACGCCAGAGAACCTGAACGCCCAGATGGGCACGCAGGCACTGGCACGGGGCGAAGGACCGAAGGCACAGAAGCGTATCGATGCACTGTTCCGTACCATGATAGGGCACTGGGATGGCTCCTCTGACAGCATGTTTGCCAAGGCAGTGACCGGCGGGCAGCACCTGATGGACGCCGCTCTGCTCGGTAGCGCCTCGGTAGCAGCCATAGGTGACGGTATATTCGTAGCCCAGACTATGCGCATGGCAGGCCTGACAGGTCAGGGCGGGGCTGCAGTGGACGGGTTCCTCAAAGGAATCGCCGGCAACCCTGATGATATCACCAGAGCCATACACACCACCGAGGCGTTCATGCACACCCAGGTCAGCCGGTATATGGACGGGGTCACACCCACCGTAGGGGGCCGGGTCAGGACAGGGCTCAACGACGCGAAGAACCTGAACCACCGTTTGTCGGGTCTGCAGAACGTCACCATGGGCACTGGCGACTCCATGAGCATGGCCTTTGCGTCCGGTATGGGCGAGATGGTAGGTAAGAAGGTGGCGTATGACGCACTGCCTGCTGACTTCCGTAAGCTGCTGGGGGATAACGCTATCCGAGAGCAGGACTGGAAGCGGTTGCTGGCTAACGGCACAGACGAGCGCGGTATGATCACCCGCAATGGCCTGCCTGATGACATGGCAGACATCGCTGATAAGGTGGGTAACACTGAACTGCAGCTGCGGATGTGGGCCACCAACTCACCAGAGCTGGCCACCCGGGTGTACTCCACTGGCAACGTGTTTGGCTCCCGTATGCGCGGTGACGCCGGCCACCTGCTGATGTCCTCTGCCATGCAATTCAAGTCGTTCCCCCTGCAGGTGTACCGCAACCACCTGGTCCCCGCTATGATCAAGGCCGCCGACGGTGAGTTGGGTCAATTGGGGCAATTGACCTTGAGTGGCATCGTTATGGGGACCATGATTGTACAGCTCAAAGAACTGCTCAAAGGCAGAGAGACTGTACCCTTCGATGACCCATCACTGTACATGAAAGGTCTGTGGCAGAGCGGTGTCGGTGGTGTGTGGGGTGACGTGTTCTTCAAAGACCCGGACGCCTACAAGCGCAACATCATCAGTGAGCTGGCCGGTCCTCTGGCGGGCATGACCAACGAGAAATCACTGCTGGCCCTGAGTACTATCAAGGCCGCGTTCACCGAGGACGAGGAGGTGGACGGGCGTGCATGGGTCAGGGCGGGGCGCTCAGTCGTACCGTTCGGCACCTTATGGTACGGCAAGCTGGCGTTCGAGCGCACTATCATCGATGGTTTGGACGCCACTGTGGATGACGGGTACTACGACTACGTAGACCAGAAGAATAAGAAGCTGAAAGAAGAGCGTGGGGGAGAAGGATGGATGCCACAGGGGAGTCTCTATGAGTAGATCACTGGCAGTGCAGAGTCAGCTAGCCATCAACAGGAACCTGAGCCTGGAGGACCGTGGGCGGATGCAGGACTACGCCAACCGCGTGGCCTACGCCGAGTCCAAGGGTGACCCGCAGGCTGTGCAGAAGAGCAGGCGAGGTGGCACAGGTCCCGGGCGTGGTGCGTTCCAGTTCGAGATGAAGGCGGGCGGTGGCAGCGGGGGTGGCAAGACTGCCGCCAACAGACTGATGGCGTTTGCGAAACAATACTCCGTAGATTTAAAGCTGTCGGACGACGAGCGGGCCATGCTGGAAAGCGATGACCCGGATTTCAGTAAGCTACCGTACGACATACAGGAGGCGGCGCTCTTTGCTAACGCCAACTACCACCCGAAGTTCCCGCTGTCTGACCTGGCCACTGGTAAGCTAGATATGGGGGACGCGTACCGGCTGTACCACTACGCGGGACCAGAGGTGGAGAGAATTAAAAAGCACTGGGCTGACTCCTCCGAGGCATACGACGCTAGGCGTCGTAGCCGTGGTCAGCCATAGCATCCTTAATCAGATCCACCATCTCCAGCCTGTTGTACTTCTTAACGGCTAGGCGGGTGTCCTCCCACGCGGTGTTCTTGGGTTTACCCGGTTTCGTCCGCAGCCTAAACTGCCCTTCATGCACTTTCATTTTGTCGTAACCTTTAGGTGGGGTGTACAGGAGCGTGTTCACCATGCGCCTGGCTGTTAAGTCCCACTCATCTGGCCAACTGTCGCAGTCCACGGACACGTCCTTAAGCGCCTCCTTCAGCAGCTTCACCGGTACATAGTGTGTCGGCCATACCTTGATGAAGGTGTCCACCGCTACCTCCAGGGGTGTGATGCCGGCGCGTATGACTTCCTTCATAGCCTCTGACGCTTCTGGCGGGGCCACCATCTGGCCGAGGTCTACATCCCTGACCATCAGGTCGTTCCATAGGTGACCCTGCCACCCGTCTGTGTCCATCCACTTGTTCACCATGGTGAAGTACTCAGGGGAGGCGGGCACCTGAGCGTTGCGGATGGCGTAGAACCTGCGGTCACCGGCGTGCAGCTTCAACCCGTCACTGTGGTTGGACAGGAAGATGTAGCTGGTGACAGAGAACACGTTGCGTTGCTTGCCATACTTGGGGTTGACGATGGCGTGGCGGGGGCGGGGGTCGAGCAGTTCCTTTAACCTGTCCATCATCGTGCGGCTGGTCTTACCGTCGCTGACGGTCTCATCGATGACCGTGAACAACGACTCCTGAAAGCTGTTGTACGCACTGTTGGTGAGGTTGGCCCACGATACGTGCTGCGTGTGGTGCCTACCGAACATCATGCTGATCATATCCACCAGCGTGTTACGCCCGGTGCCCTGCTTCTCTGCCACCATGAACATAGCGGGCCCCCGGAAGGAGGGGTTCTGCACCTTGCATGCCAGCCAGTCGAGGAAGTACTCACGCTCCTGCTCGTTGGGCATCAGGTATTCCACGTAGTCATAGAACACCTGCACCCGCTCAGTGTCCACGGGGTACGCAGCGTAGTCTTTCGCCCTGAACAGGTTGAACTTAAGGTTGCCCTGCTCGTCCTTGAAGATACGGCCACGGTCCTGCGGGTTGTACTCAGCACCCTCCACCATCACCCTGGCGGGGTTCACCATCCACATCTGCACTGGCGTGACCTCTTTCAGATCGCCCTTATGGCCCACCACCCGTATCTTACGGGCATAGACGTTGCGCATACTGTTAATGGACAGGGGTGCCTGGTGCAGTGAGTCGAGCTTCACGTCCCACGCGCACTCGTTGGCCTTGTCGTACACGTACGTGCTGGTCATGCCCGGGACGTAGTCATACGTGGGCACCTCAGGGCCGCCGTTCTGCGCCACCCACTCCAGAAACTCACGCCCGCGGCGTCCGTTACAGCTATCGTGGAAGCAGCTGAAGATGCGTGACCTGTCGTAGTTACCCTCGCCAAAGCCCAGCGGTGAGTAGCCGGCGGTGATGTTGCCGCCCTGAGTGTGCTCCGCGTGCCACGGGCACTTGATATCGAACCAGTCGTTGCGCTCCTGATCGACCAGATCCTGCGCGTACAACCACTCCAGTACCGGGTCAACGATGCCATTCCTACCCACCTGTTCTATGTGCTGGCTGCACCATGCGGTAGCGCCTGACGCCAGTGTGCGATTCTGCTTCAGCTTCTCTGACTTGGTGGTGATGTCCTCCCAGGTGATGCCCGTCTGCAGCTCACGCAGCAGGTCGTCAGGTGCCCACCGTGGACCGTCCATATGCACCAGTGTGACAGGGTCGTTCTCTTTGCCTTCTTTCATGTTGAATCCACACGGCAGCCTGACCAGCTTGTTAGCAGTGTTCCCGCCGGTGTCAGTGAACCCGGACGAGTAGCACACACTGACCAGCATCTGCGCGTCATCCAGGTTGTCGATGGGCTCCTCGAATACGAACCCCCACTGCTCATTACCCGCGCTGCTCTGCACAATATAGGTGGGCTTCAGACTGTCAGGGATAGAATCTCGGGGGATCTTGGTGCCGATGTCATCCAGTACCAGCACGTGCATGCGCTCGAACAGGGACTTGCGGTTGTACACAGTGCCGTCCGGGTCACGTCTGGCGGTGGAG
>TARA_R110002012_G_scaffold11597_6_pt1 | contig 15664 bp, 18 predicted proteins | sample TARA_R110002012 | Tara Oceans TARA_R110002012 (sample SAMEA4396515) | marine metagenome | biome: Westerlies Biome; feature: [DCM] deep chlorophyll maximum layer (ENVO:01000326); material: water (ENVO:00002006), including particulate matter (ENVO:01000060) such as... | depth 40 m
TATGCGTTTTTGGACATAAACCCCAACTCCAAAGGACATACGCTATGCATTCCCAAGAAGGAGGTGGACAAGCTTACCGATCTTGATGAGGAATCTTATATGAAATTGATGTCTTTTTCACGGAAAATTGCCATTGCCATAGAACAAGCGATACCTTGCAAGCGTGTGGGAATGTCGGTTATTGGTTTGGAAGTGCCACACGTTCATGTGCATCTAATACCGCTTCAAAGTATGGCTAATGCCACTTTTCAACACAAAGTAGAACTTTCCAAAGAAGAATTTGAAAGTGTTGCGGCTAAAATAAGGGCTTGTCTTAATTAATGCCTTCTATGTAAAAATAGACTCCTGCCGCCACCAAGCACAGCATCAGAACCAAAATGATGAAAAACAGCATGGTGAACCGTACGGCAGGCCTGTCTGGCTTTACCAGTTTGTTGTAGTAATCAAAAACCCGTTCAATATCTGGGGTCCAGTTTACGGGATATATAACGGAGTTGCACTTTTTACACTTGATTTCGTGGGTGACCACACCCGTGGTCCTGTGGTAAAGGGCGTTAAAAGTATGCTTTTGGTAAAAAGTAATCTTCAGTTCCTGATTAAAACATTCGGGGCAGTTATTAGTGATATCAGCTTCTTGAATTACAAGTTGTCTTTCCTTGGCCATAAGTAAATCAATTTTCTATTGCTTTCAGAGAAATTTGCATGATAGTTCCTTCCTTACTTGACGAAAATACTTTAATTTTTCCTTTATGGTACTCTTCAACAATTCTTTTTACCAAGGAAAGCCCTAATCCCCAGCCCCTTTGCTTTGATGTGACCCCTGGATTAAAAATATTTTGAAAGTCACTTTTTGGGATGCCATGACCTGTATCTGAAACCTGAATGTTGATGTTTTGACCTTTCTTTTCAATCTGAATGGCAATGTTGCCTTTCCCCTTCATGGCATCGATACCATTCTTTACCAAATTCTCTATGCTCCAATTGTAAAGGGGAGGGTTCATCAATACAAGTGCTTCATCTACATTGGAGCTAAAAGAAAAATGTACCAGTTTGGAACTACGTTGTTTAAGATACTCATAGGCTTTGGTGGTTTCGGCTACAATGTTATGCTCGCGCAATTCGGGAACGGAACCAATTTTGGAAAAACGCTCGGTAATGGTCTCCAAACGATCAATATCCTTTGCTATTTCTTGTGTGACTTCAGGGTTGATGTCCTCCGATTTTAAAAGTTCGTTCCAACCTAATAAGGATGTAAGCGGTGTTCCTATTTGATGGGCCGTTTCTTTTGCCATGCCCGCCCAAAGTTTGTTCTGTTCCGATGCCTTGTTGGTGCGGAAGAAAAAGAAGATAACCGCACCGAACAAGAAAATGATCAACAGTAAAGCCAAGGGGTAGTATTTTAATTTGTTCAAGACCTCGGAGTTGCCATAATATAATGTTTCCAACAATTCGTCCTCTTGAATTATCTGTATGGGTTGGTTTTCATTCTTGAACTGGGCAATCTTTTTTTGGATGTAAGCACTATCCGCAACTTTATCTTCTGGAATATTGTGTGTTTTGTAAGATCCTTCTTGGTTCATCAAAATCATGGGGGTGGATGTGTTGTTGCCCAGTACCTTGAGCGTAAGATTTCCCAATTCTTGATCCACCGACGATTGGATCAGTTCCAATTGGGCGGTGGCCCATATTTCCATTTTTAACCTTTCCTCCTCCTTAAATTTTCTAAAAAAACTGTTGGTATTCCATAAAATAAGACTCACAATGACAAATGCCGAAATCAGCATTATAATGTTGGAAGCTTTCCTTTTTGGAGTAAAGTTCATTGGTGGTCAAATTCTTTTTAAAGATAGGTAATTGGAAAACATGTTGATAGTTCGTTGAAATAACGGCTGCCTTTGGAATTCATTTTATGTACTTTTGAGTTTTCAACAAAAATTAACATTGCATGGAAGTTCAGGGAAGAATCAAAATGATAGATGAGACCAAAACATATGGTAACAACGGTTTCAGGAAAAGAGAAGTGGTAGTGACCACCGAGGAGCAATATCCACAACATATATTGGTGGAGTTTGTGCAGGATAAGTGCGATATGCTAAACAACTACAGTGTTGGCCAAATGGTAAAAATCAGTATTAATCTTAGAGGTAGAGAGTGGGTGAATCCACAAGGGGAAACCAAGTATTTCAACTCTATCCAAGGGTGGCGGATCGAAAACCTACAACAAGAACAGGGTGCCGACAATATGCCTCCCGTTCCGCCAATGGAAGCTTTTGAACCGGCGGACGACCTGAACGAGGAAGACCATGACGACTTGCCCTTTTAATCGGAGAAAACTATTTTTCAAACAAAAATCTGGACCTCTAGGTTCGGATTTTCTTTTTTTTAAGCCGATTTGTATTTTTAGAAAAAATTGACTTTGGAAAATACTCCCTTACATTTTTTGGACAAAAGATTGGAGTTTCCACCTGTTGATACCGCTAGCGAAGATGGTCTGCTTGCCGTTGGAGGGGATTTGTCGCCAGAAAGGTTGTTGCTGGCCTACCAAAACGGAATTTTTCCCTGGTTCAATGATGATTCGTTGATCCTTTGGTGGACCCCTGACCCTCGTATGGTGCTTTTTCCCAAAAAGGTAAAAGTCTCCAAAAGTATGCGGAAAGTTATTAGAGACGGTGCATTTGCCCTTACCCAAAATACGTGTTTTGAACAGGTGATGGATTACTGTGCCCAAATAGAACGTAAGGGGCAGGAAGGGACGTGGATTACGCCCGAGATGAAAAATGCCTATATGAACCTATACAAAAAAGGATATGCCAAATCCTTTGAGGTTTGGGAGGATGGAGAACTCGTTGGTGGACTTTACGGAGTTGATCTGGGACGAGTGTTTTGTGGGGAAAGTATGTTCAGTTTGCGTCCCAATGCGTCCAAGTTTGCTTTTATAAAAATGGCACAAGAGCTAGGTGAAAAAGGTTATGAGCTTATTGACTGCCAGGTGCACACCAATCATTTGGAGAGTTTGGGTGCCGAATTGATGCCCAGAAACGAATTTGTAAAAATTTTACAGGGACAATTGAGCACTCGTCAATAAAAAAAGTATGTTTTGCGGCAGAACCGAGCTGTAATCTTCCATTCTATATTCCAATCCCATCTGAAATTTTATGTCGCGGTCCAGTTGCCAACCTAGCTGTCCCGATAGTCGAATGTCGTATTGCGGGGCATTGCTTTTGGCAACGCTCAAGAGGTTTTCAAAGCTTCCAACAAAATAGGGTTCCCCAAGATCTAGTTTTTCCCCGATCAGGGGAAAGTCCATCGCAAAGCGGTAGCGGAATCTGTGAACGGTCAAAGAGTTTGTGATGCGTTGTTGGGCTCTAACCCTATGTCCAAAACGGACGATATGGGGTTTGTGGGTGATATTGTATTGTTGTGTAAACCGTAGTTCGTTCTCCTTGTCCTCAAAATTATTCCGAAACCTATATTTTATGCCAAGCGCAATACTTTGGTTGTCCCTGATTTTGAGATTGGAATAATGGGTAATGTCCAACTGCCTTCCCTTAAACAGTAACTCTTCTCTGTCGTAGATGTAGTTTCTGCTCAGAACCGAAAAATTTTGGGAATATAAACCGGCCACCTTATAATTTACGGCAATTTGGGGCTGGAAATAGGCGGTAAAGTTTTCCTGGCCACTCACAGTTTGCAGCAATAAAAAAAGTGCAAAAAAAGAAAGGAGCTTAGTAGAGTACATGGTCATAACCTAATGGGTAAGATTTGCGAATACGCATCAGTCTTCCTTCAGAATTGAACAAGGCCTCATACTCTTGATAACCTTTGTTCTCTTTGGTAGCAAACACCAGTTCGTAATTTACCTCCGGTAAAATAAGATTTTGAAAAGCATTGTGGAGCGTTTGTTCTATGGATTGGTCTTCCATAACAGGGTATTGTTGCTGAATTTTTTTTACCCTGTACTTGGTATGGTTTTCATCAAGGTAGTATAGGATCGTTCCCCAAGTATCGTTTGGAATATCCCTTTCCTTTATATTGAACTCCACATCTTCCAAAGTGCCATTTTGGTCGAATTCCACACTATAGTGCAAGCGTCCTTTTTTGAACTTGGCTTCGAAACTCTTTTTGATGCTGTCCGTTTCCTGATAGAAGCGCACCCGTTTGGCATCTTTCAAATAATCTTGGATGATCCCATAGGATTTCTTAGGGAATTCTTCCACTTCTATTCTGGATTCCCGTTCGTATTTGTTCTGTGCAAAGACCATTTGAGCCATACAGCACATTGCAAAAAGGAGATAATTACACTTCATTGTACCTAAAACAGTTTACTTCGTGATCGTTTACCATGCCCGTGGCCTGCATGTGGGCATAAATTACGGTACTTCCCACAAATTTGAACCCTCTCTTTTTTAAATCTTTGCTCAGGGTGTCCGATAATTCCGTTGTTGCAGGAGCGTCCTTATAGTTTTTCCGCGCATTTTTAATCGGTTTATGGTCCACAAAGCCCCAAATGTATTTGCTGAAACTACCGAATTCTTTTTGAACTTCCATAAACGCTTTGGCGTTGGAAACGGTAGCATATACTTTTAATTTATTTCTGATGATTCCGGGGTCTTTTAATAAGCTGTCAATCTTGGTTTGATCGTAATGCGCAATCTTGTTGTAGTCAAACTGATCAAAGGCCTTCCTAAAATTTTCACGTTTTCTTAATACGGTGATCCAGCTCAAACCAGCCTGAAAGGTCTCCAAGATCAAAAATTCGAAAAGGGTTTTGTCGTCCTTCACAGGGACCCCCCATTCCTGATCATGGTAGGTTTCGTAGAGGTTGTCGCCCACACACCAACCACATCTATGTTTATCCATTGCTGTTCGCTTTACATCAAAAGTAAGGGAAAAACATAAGAGTTAATTGAAAGTTAAAGTATTAGATATTAATAGTATTACTTTTATATTCGCGAGAATAAATTTTAAAAGTAATGTGCGATGGATTTATTGATGAAGTCCTTAAAAATTGGAGTCAATGAAAAACTCTACATAAAGGATCCTGAGTCTTCGACTTTGGGGAAGAATATTGTAGAGCAAAGTATTTTGATGATAGATGAGATGGGATTTGACAATTTTACGTTCAAAAAATTGGGTGTCAAAATAAACTCCAATGAAAGTTCGATCTACCGATATTTTGAAAACAAGCATAAGCTTTTGCTCTATTTGGCAACTTGGTATTGGGGTTGGGTGGAATATCGAATGGTATTCGCCACCAACGGAATTTCAGATCCGGTAAAAAAATTGGAAAAGGCTGTTGAAATCCTAACCCAAAACGTGGAGGAGGACAGCTCCATATCGCATGTCAACGAGGTTGTGCTGAACAGGCTTGTCATCAATGAATATTCAAAATCGTATTTGGTAAAAGAGGTAAACCAAGAAAACAAGGATGGTTATTTTGTGGTTTATAAAAGATTGGTGAACCGTTTGAGCGAAATGATCGCTGCAGTGGACGGTGAATATCCTTATCCCATAAGTTTGGCTAGCAATGTTATGGAGGGGGCCCTGCACCAATATTTTTTAAAGGAAAATTTCCCTACGCTAACCAATTGCAACGATTCCATTACGCCTACCGAATTTTTCACAAATCTCATATTTCGGACTTTAAATCAAAATATACATGGCTAAACAAATACTCACCGCTTGGCAACGATTAGTCGGCCTTTTAACTTTGGACAAAAAGGACATTTTTCAGATATTTTATTATGCAATCTTTGCCGGTTTGGTTAACCTTTCACTCCCTTTGGGAATCCAGGCCATTATTAACCTTATACAGGGGGCAAGGGTAAGTACATCATGGATTGTTCTTGTGGTATTGGTAACCCTTGGAGTTGCTTTTGTGGGAGCGCTTCAACTAATGCAGATACGTATTATCGAAAATCTTCAGCAGAAAATTTTCACTAGATCTTCCTTTGAGTTTGCCTACCGTTTCCCAAAAATTAAGATGAGCGAGTTGCGGTACTATTACCCTCCTGAGTTGGCCAATCGTTTTTTTGATACGCTTACGGTACAAAAATCATTGTCCAAAATACTTATCGATTTTCCAGCCGCTTTGCTGCAGATTATCTTTGGATTACTATTGCTGTCTTTCTATCACCCCTTCTTTATTATTTATGGATTGCTGTTGCTGTTGCTCATTTATATTGTGTTCAAGTTCACAGCACAGAGAGGTTTGGATACCAGCTTGGAAGAGTCCAAGATTAAATATAAGGTGGCACATTGGGTACAAGAGATTGCGCGTTCCATCATAAGCTTCAAGCTTTCAGGAAAAACATCCCATGCACTGGATAAAAACGATGTACTTGTCGAAGATTATTTGGAAGCAAGAGAGAGCCATTTCAAGGTTTTGGTCTTGCAGTTTATCCAAATGATAGGTTTTAAGGTATTGGTAACGGCCGGATTATTGTTGATCGGTGGCCTTTTGGTTTTGGAGCAACAGATGAACATCGGTCAATTTGTGGCTGCGGAGATTATTATTCTATTGGTGATCAATTCAGTTGAAAAGTTGATTTTAGGCCTTGAGACCTTCTACGATCTTCTCACTTCTTTGGAGAAAATGGGCCAGGTAGTTGACAAGGAAATTGAGCCGCAACAGGGGGAAACTCCATTTAAAGAGAATGAAGGCTTGACTATTGAGTTGGACAATATCGTTTACAGGGTCCCTGGGCTGGAAAAGAAAATCATAGATCATTTATCGCTTACCATAAAGCCCGATACCAAATTATTGATACACGGAAAAAGTGGGTCGGGTAGGTCAACATTGCTCAGGATGATTGCCGGGATATTGGAACCTGATGAAGGTAAATTGTATGTGAACAATGTGGCGTTACAAGGAATTAAATTAAGTCAATACCGCTCCTATTTGGGTCACTCGCTTAAAGAAGAGTATCCGTTTGAGGGAACCTTGTTGGACAATATCACTTTTGGAAACAAAGATATTCCCATGGAAGATGTCTATTGGGCCTTGGAAAAAGTGAGCTTAACAGAGTTTGTAAAAGAACAGCCCCAAGGACTCAAAACCATTTTATATCCCGAAGGCAAAAAAATACCCGATTTTATTTCCAAAAAGATTGTATTGGCCAGAAGTATTGTAACAAGACCGAAGCTTATGATCCTCAAAGATCCCTTGGAACAATATGATGAAGAGGGAACCGATAAAATGATAGAGTTTTTAACCGATCCAGCCAATGGATGGGCCTTGGTGGTTGTAAGTGAAAACCCGAAATGGGCAAGTCGCTGTAACCAAATAATCCGAATGGAAAAAGGTAGATTGATTAACGTAAAATAAAGCTCATGCTGAATATTTCTTCAAATAATAAATTGAACGAGAAGGTTGACCTTACCGGTTATGAGGCAGGCAAAAAAGTCTTTCATAAAAGACATTACAAGCAATTCAACCGTTTTTTGGCTACATTTTCCATCATTGCGGTCTTTATGATGTTTTTGCCATGGACGCAGAATATTTCCGGTAGAGGATTCCTGACCACGCTTACGCCCGATCAACGCCCTCAGACCATTCAGTCCCCAATTCCTGGGCGAATAGAGAAATGGTATGTAAGGGAAGGGGATTATGTGGAAAAAGGCGATACCATTCTCTTTATATCCGAGATAAAAAGCGAATATTTTGACCCGGATTTGTTGGTGCGTACCGGAAAACAGATCACGGCCAAAAATATGTCCGTGACATCCTACCAAGAAAAAGTAAAAGCCTTGAACCAGCAAATAAAGGCACTTAACAGCGAGCTGGTACTTAAATTGGAACAAGCCAGAAACAAACTGATACAGTCCAAATTAAAGGTAAAAAGCGACAGCATTGACCTAGAGGCGGCAAAAACCAATATTATGATTGCACAGCGTCAATTCGACCGGGTGGACAAGTTAGAGGAAGAGGGGCTAAAAGCAGTGACCGATGTGGAAGAGAAGCGCTTAAAATTACAAGAAACCCAAGCGAAATTGATCAGTCAGGAAAACAAATTGTTGACCAGCAAAAACGATGTCATCAATGCCCAAGTGGAAATAAATAGGGTAAGGGCAGAGTATGCGGACAAAATTTCAAAGGCGCAAAGCGACCTGTACACAGCCCAATCCAATCAGTTTGACTCGGAAGCACAGGTGACCAAATTGGAGAACGAGTACACCAATTATGAAATGAGGGACGATATGGCCTACATCAAAGCTCCTCAAAATGGATACATCACCAAGGCGATACAATCAGGAATTGGGGAAACATTTAAAGAAGGAGCTCAGTTGGTGGGCATTATGCCTTCGGATTACGATGTTGCCGTAGAAACATTTGTAGATCCCATAGACCTTCCCCTGATTCACGTGGATGAAAAGGTGCGTATTCAGTTTGATGGTTGGCCAGCCATAGTTTTTAGCGGTTGGCCCAACGTGTCCTACGGAACATTTGGAGGTAAGGTTGTGGCCATCGAAAATTTTATCAGTCCAAATGGGAAGTACCGAATATTGTTGGCTCCGGACGAGGAAGAGGCGCCGTGGCCCAAGGATATCCGTGTAGGATCGGGGGCGAGTACCATGGCGCTTTTGGAAGATGTCCCTATCTGGTTTGAATTGTGGAGACAGTTGAACGGCTTCCCGCCAAATTATTATCAACCTCAAAATACAAGCGCAAATGCCACGAAGAAATAGAAGATTACTTTTATTTTTTACCCTCTCTTTCTTTACCGTAAGCTTTTTTTATGCTCAACAGGATTACACCGTGCTTGGGTTTAAGGAGTATTTGGGATATGTTAAAAAGTACCATCCCATTGCCAAGCAAGCGCAACTAAACATTGCGATTGGGCAGGCCGAACTTATGAGGGCCCGGGGAGGCTTTGACCCCAAGGTGGAAGTGGATTTTGACAGAAAAGAGTTCAAGGACACTGAATATTGGGACCGGTTGAATGCTACCTTCAAGATACCGACATGGTTCGGAATCGAGTTCAAAGGGAATTTTCAGCAAGACCAAGGTGATTTTATTAATCCAGATGAAACTCTTCCCGAAGATGGCCTATACAGTGCAGGGGTTTCGATGTCTATACTACAGGGGTTTTGGATCAACGAGCGAATGGCGACACTGAGAAAAGCCAAATTTTTTAGGGAGCAGGCGAAGGCGGACCAGGATTTACTGGTCAACCAAGTGTTGTACAACGCATCATTGGCCTATTTTGATTGGTTGCAAGCCTATAGGGATGCCGAGGTGTATCAAGACTTTTTGGAGAATGCCGAAATACGTTTTCAAGGGATCAAAGAAAGCGCCTTGGCCGGAGACATTGCCATAATTGATACCGTGGAAGCTAAAATTGCCGTTCGGAACAGGGATTTGGGCTATCAACAGGCCAAAGTACTCTTGATGAAAAGATCATTGGAGCTCAGTAACTTTTTGTGGATCGAGGATGTGCCTGTCGAGCTTCAACCAGGGATACGACCCAACCTTGAGCCCGAAATGGATATCAATTCAACCTTGGAAATAGAGGGGGTGCCACTGGATAGTTTTACTTTGGAAACTCACCCCAAACTAATGTCTTTGAATTATAAAATAGAGGGATTGAGCGTTGATAAACGATTAAAGGCAAATAAATTGCTTCCCAAGCTCAATGCCGAATATAATTTCTTAACGCCCACACCCGAGTTAATGAATTCCTTTGTTACGGAGAACTACAAAGCGGGACTTACGTTTCAGATGCCCATTTTTTTGAGGAAGGAGCGTGGAGACCTTAAATTGGCCAAGTTCAAACTTCGTGACGCGGAGTTTGAAAGGGACAATGCTCAGGTGGAAATACAGAACAAAGTAATAGCCATTTATAACGAACTGGATTCTTTTATCGAGCAGAACCAACTCATCAAGGATATTGTGAACGACTATTCCACCATGCTGAATGCTGAAGAGCGAAAGTTCAGTTTTGGTGAAAGTTCACTATTCTTGATCAATTCCAGGGAGAGTAAACTCATTGATGCCTACCTGAAGCGAAACGAGATGCAGAACAAATTTTTCTATACCAAGGCAAAACTGTTCAAGAGTTTGGCCATAAATCCTAAGAACCTGTAAGAACCCGTTGCGCATTTATGATTGAAATTTGTCAGTTCGAGTAATTTTTGGTGGTTGAGAGAAGTCGAAACCAAAGAAAAATCGTACATGCCTGCAGGCAAGATCCTTTCAGAATTTCGAATTGACGGTTTTTGGAATATAGGAAGCCTTCAAAAATACTCAATAGGTTTGTAAGGATTAGGTTGTAAAAACAACCAATGACAAAAGTCAGAAAATAGGTCGATAGCCCTGTGTACTTTTAAAAAAAATTATTTTATGGAAGTTTTGGAAAAAAATAGATTGGATATAGTTCGAGAAAACATCGCAAAGGGGATGGATTATGCAAAATACCGTGATTTGGTAAGTCAATTGGCGAAAACTGGAAAAACCACGGGAACTGAACAATCCGAAGCTATGATCAATTATACCAAACTTGGCGATAAAAGAATGGCTCGTTGGGATAAAACGTTTAAAGTTCCAGTAGACATTGAACAAAAGATAAGATCATTGGATACGAAACTGGTGTTTTTGGCATTGACCGAAAGTTGGTGTGGAGATGCAGCGGCAAGTTTGCCCATAATCAATAAAATCGCCGAGACAAGTCCAAATATTTCCTTAAAGGTGGTTTTGCGCGATGAAAACCTCGATTTAATGGATGCTTTTTTGACCAATGGTGCCCGTTCCATTCCCAAAGTGATTGTTTTGGACAAGGCCAACAATGAAATAGTAGGAGAGTGGGGACCAAGGCCAAGTATTGCGACCCAAATGGTGGAGGATTGTAGAAGGGAACATGGCAAATTAACAGATGAGTTCAAACAAGAACTTCAGATGTGGTACAACAAAAACAAAGGTCAAAATATCTTAGAAGACGTCTTGGAATTACTTGCTCTGGAATAGGTAAGTAATTGTGCCGATCTGAGAATTTTTGGAATCCGGGCTAAAACGAGCTTTTAGCGCATAAGCAATGGCATTATCTACCAAACAACCGTTGCTGGTTCCAGAACTTTTGTCGTTAAAACTTGCTTCGGTTACATACCCATTATTGTCTACGGTTATGTTTACTACAACTTTACCTCCTTCAATACAAGTATAAATGGGTGGTGGGAGATAATATGCATTTCGTTCAACCAAGGAGTAAGAAATGGAAGTGCGTCTATCCTTTAAATAATCGGTAAATTCTTCTTTCTGCGCATCACGTTCACCCAGTTTATCTTTGTTTTCGTCCCGTTTGGCCTTTAACTGCTTTAACTGCTCTTCAAAACCGGAGTTGTCGGCATATTCACCGGTTTCGCTGCTGAGCGCTCGCTCCTCCATGAGCTCCTCCAAGGTTTTTAGAGGTTCTGGGTTCCCAACACTGGGTTTCGCCGTTTGGTTTACGGCCATATGACTTTTAATGGGGTCGCTATTGGCCTGCATCTCCTCTAAACGTTCCTCTTCTTCTTCGAGAAGTTTCTCAATGTCCTCATCGGCCAAGCTCATTTCAATAACGTACTCATCCTCTTTTATGCCCCCTAAGTGAATATTGAACAACAATAAAACCACTATGGACATAGCGAAGAAAGTGATCAAAAGTGATAACTGGCTCTTGTTTAAGTTCATGGTCTAACTATAACCGCTTTTTTGCAAAAATATTTTATCCCAACCTTCCTAGGTCTCGGTGTTTACTCCAAGATTTTCCTTGAAAACATTGGGGCTTGTAGCATTATTTACGTTGAAATCCCCTATTTTGGTTCTTCTGAGCTCGGATAAATAAGCTCCAGAGTCCAAAGCTTTCCCAAAATCATGTGCCAAGGAACGGATATAGGTTCCTTTGCTGCAGACCACCCTAAACGCCACTTCTGGGAGCGAAATTTTGGTAATCTCGAACTCAAGGATTTCTATTTTACGTGATTTTATTTCTACTTGTTTGCCTTCGCGAGCAAGTTCATACAATCGCTTGCCATCTTTTTTTAGTGCTGAAAAGATGGGAGGTACTTGGTCAATTTCACCTAAGAATTGTTGGGTAGCTTCTTTGATGGATGCATCCGTAATGTGGTCTGTAGTAAAGGTCTCGTTCACTTCGGTCTCCAAATCATAGGAAGGTGTAGTAGCACCCAAAGTAAAAGTTCCGGTATATTCTTTCACCTGTCCTTGAAGCTCTGGGATTTTTTTGGTGAATTTTCCTGTACAGATAATCAACAATCCCGTGGCCAAAGGATCTAAGGTGCCTGCATGACCAATTTTTATCTTTTTAAGGCCGAATTTTTTTCGGATGGCCCATTTGAGCGCATTCACCGCTTGGAAGGAAGTCCATTCCAGTGGTTTATCTATCAATAAAATTTGACCGTTTAAAAAATCTTCTTTGGTGTTCAAAACTAAAAGATTATTAATGATAAAAATAGAAGTATTGGTGGTCCGATCAGATATATTGATGTTAAAATATAGATATGGAAAACTTTTTTAGAATATGTAGCTTCTAAATTGTTTGGATACTTTTTCATCAAACTTTTCTTAAAAAAATAATCGAACAATAAAACTAATGTGCTGATTGCAATAATTAATTCCCATTTGTAAGTACGTAGAGGAAGGTTATATTGAAAAAAAGTATCCACGAAATATGACAATAGAAAAAATAAGTAGACTATACTAAAGGTTAAGACAAATGTTGTTAAGCGCGTGGATTTTTCAATCAATCTAGTATGCGTTAGCTCTTTGTTGTTTTTCTTGGCTAATATATAGTAGTTGATAAAAAGTTTTTCGAAAATCATCCCCAAATGCTCCACGCAAGGGCTAGTAGACCCACAATTAAACAGTAAATGGCAAAATAGCTAAGCTTGCTTTGGCGCACCAATTTGATCATCCATGTGCAAGCAGCTAATCCGGCAATAAAAGCAGCTACAAATCCTGCTCCCATGGCTATGGCTTGGTCACCATGAAAATTGATTTCGCCACCCATTAAATCTTTGGTCACTTTGCCCAAAATCAAAGGAACGACCATTAAAAAGGAAAAACGGGCCGATTTGGTTTTATCGACGCCCAAAAGCACGGCAGCCGAAATGGTAGCTCCACTTCGTGAAATACCTGGAAGAATGGCCACGGCCTGTGCCACTCCAATTATAAAAGAACTACGGAACGACACTCCTTTTTCGGTAGTTTTGGCCAAATCTGCCAAATACAGTAAAAATGCCGTAATGATGAGCATTATTCCCACGATTACAATAGCGCCATCAAAAAAAACCTCGATAAAATCGTTCAAAAAAAGGCCGATCAAAGCAGCGGGAATCATGGAAATGATGATTTTTAAAGAAAATTGGGTTTCTTCATTCCATTTAAATTGAAAAAGCCCTTTCAAAATGTCAAACACATCTTTTCGGAAGACCACCAAGGTGCTCAGGGCTGTCGCAAAGTGGAGTATTACGGTAAACAAAAGACTTTCTTCGGGAACGGCCTGCGCTCCCAAAATGGCTTTTCCCAATTCTAAATGACCACTGGAGGAAACAGGTAAAAACTCGGTCAATCCTTGAATAATCCCAAGGATTATGGCGTCAATTAATTCCAAATTACTCCTTGTTTTTCTTGTTAGGATTCAACAAAATGGCATACACCTGAATACCAAGGCCAATAAGGATCAATGTAGGCGCAAGGCGAATTCTTCTAAAATTGTATATCTCTGGATTGAAGACTTCTGGGTCGTCGCTTCCACCACCGCTCATCAAAATATATCCCAAGGCTATAAAGGCAATACCTATAAAAAGAAAGAGATAGTTTTTCTTTTGGAAAACAAACTCTTTAGGTGGTTTTTTACCGTTGTTGTTTTTCTTGCTCATGTCGCAAAGTTAATAATAAAGATCGTCCGTCCTCAGGTTTAAAAAGCGTTGGGTTGCAAAATGGGTGCTCGCCCAAGAAATAATCACGCCCAAACCAAATACACCAACGAACAAAATGATGAGTACCATATAATCTTGCAAAAGATTGAGTTCGGGGAAATTCTTATCGATATAATACACCAAAACACCCAATCCAATTAGTGCTACAACGGCTCCGACCATGCCCAATTTAATGTTTGTCCAAATAAATGGTCTTCGGATAAACGTTTTCGTGGCCCCAACCATTTGCATGGTTTTGATGATAAACCGTTTGGAATATATGGACAGTCGTATGGAACTGTTGATCAGCAAAACAGCGATTACTGTAAAAGCGGCACTGGCCACCAGAATCCAAAGACTAATTTTTCGAGCATTATTGTTGAGCAGGGAAATTAAGGGTTTATCATAACTTACTTCGTCCACGTAAGCTTTGGCCGCAAGTTCCTCTGCAATCTCATCAATCTGTTGAGGCGATACAAAATCGGCCTTAAGATTGACGTCGATGGAGTTTTTTAAAGGGTTGTAGCCCAAAAACTCCTCAAAATTTTCACCAATGTCCTCGCTATATTGTTCCGCCGCATCTTCTTTGGAAATATATTCGGCAGATTTGGTGTACTCCGCCAACATCAAACTTTTTTGTAGTTGATCTATTTCCACAGGTTTGGCATTGTCCTTCAAAAACACGGAAATCGTGATTTGCTCCTTAAAGTGGTCTGCCAATTTTTTGGTATTGAGCACCAAAAGGCCCAAAACACCTAAAAGAAACAGGACTAGGGCAATGCTCAAAGCCACGGAAAAGTAAGAGGAAATCAGTTTTCGACGCTGATATCGTTCAATATATTGGCTCATATAGTAGAATCAGTACGTAAAAATAGAAAAGTAAATTGTATTTAGGGGATTAAACCTATTTTTGCACACGAAATTGAACAAGATTAACAATGAATTACGATTTCCGCGAGATTGAGGCCAAATGGCAGAAGTATTGGGCAGAAAATGAAACTTTTAAGGCATCCAACGATTCCGACAAACCTAAATTTTATGCATTGTCGATGTTCCCTTACCCATCAGGGGCAGGGTTGCACGTAGGGCATCCGTTGGGGTATATTGCCACGGACATCTATTCGCGTTACAAAAGACATAAGGGATTCAATGTATTGCACCCCATGGGATACGATTCCTTTGGGTTGCCTGCGGAGCAATATGCCATTCAAACAGGTCAGCACCCAGCTATCACTACGGAAAATAACATCAATAGATACCGCGAGCAATTAGATCAGCTTGGTTTTTCTTTTGATTGGAGCCGCGAAGTGCGCACTTCCAACCCACAATATTATAAATGGACGCAATGGATTTTCATCCAATTGTTCAATGCGTGGTACAACAAGAAATCCGACAAAGCAGAAAACATCTCCACATTGATTTCCATTTTTGAAAAAGAAGGAAATACCAATGTCGAAGCTACTTGTGATGATGATACACCAAGTTTTAGCGCTGCGGATTGGAATGCATATTCTGAAAAGGAAAAACAGCAAATTCTTTTAAAATATAGATTGACGTATTTGGCGGATACCGAAGTCAACTGGTGTCCCGCTTTGGGAACCGTTTTGGCCAATGATGAAATCGTGAACGGAGTTTCCGAACGCGGTGGTCATCCCGTTGTCCGTAAAAAAATGACGCAATGGAGTATGCGCATTACCGCTTATGCCCAGCGTTTGTTGGACGGTTTGGATAAAATTGATTGGCCACAACCTTT
>TARA_R110002012_G_scaffold140887_1_pt1 | contig 15663 bp, 10 predicted proteins | sample TARA_R110002012 | Tara Oceans TARA_R110002012 (sample SAMEA4396515) | marine metagenome | biome: Westerlies Biome; feature: [DCM] deep chlorophyll maximum layer (ENVO:01000326); material: water (ENVO:00002006), including particulate matter (ENVO:01000060) such as... | depth 40 m
GTTAAGGGGGCTTAACTTACTGTCCAATCAAATGTAGCAGGTCCAGGTTCCGAATCGTCAACTATTCGGACACAGACCTTAACAACGGAATCTTAGAAGGTATCAATGCTAAAATACAACTGGCCAAAAAGGAACTCGTGGTTTCCGACATATCGATATGATATACTTCATTGCCGGTAAACTCAAATTCGACTACCTAGCTATATCCCAGCTAGAGCCTAAAAAATAGGGCGAATGAAAAAAAAGAAATTATTTAGTATGTATTATTTGTTTAGTTTTCAATAACTTTTATCTTAGTCATTCATTTAAACTAAAAACCCAAAATTTTTATGGATAATCAAGCTAAATCGCGACAGCAAATAGCTGATGAATATGGCGTTTCTACCAAAACTCTTTTACGTTGGATTAAGAAGGAAAGAATTGTTATTTCAAATGGCTTAGTAACGCCAAAAGAACAATCAGTACTGTATGAAAAATTTGGAAATCCAAAGAGATAGCAACTCTAAAATTGTTTAGTTTTTTATCTTTTAGCTAACCTATAATAGACGCGGTAAGACTTAGCTTTAATGCTACAAGTGCCGATATTCCATATCTCTCTATCTTTCGAGTCACTAATGCAAGGGTTATACTTGATTATTTTTTTTGATTCCTAAAAGCTTCATGATGATTCTTCGTGATACAAAAGGCGTAACGCTTCTGTTCTTTTCAGAGTTGAAACATCACTAAAAAGCTGAACTCTGACATTGTTGAAGGAAGCACGTCCTTTTCATATTCTTTCCACTAAATATTCCACGCTAAAGGATTTCATTACTCAATTTTTACTGTTTCAATAGAGTCTGCTGAAAAACTCAGGGATTTTAACTTATAAAACCCAGGCATACAAGTGCCCTCCCTGCCAGTTTCACAAGGTTCAGCATAAGGATGATGGAGGCGATCCACGATTGGCTGGTTTGTTTATGTCTTACCCTGATCCTTTTCATCCCGTATGCATTTTTGGCCTGTACAAACTTTCTCTAAATCGGATTCCTCCCTCAGGATGTTACTTGATTTGCCACTGCCTTTGCGGATGGACGGCATAAGGGTTTGGCCGCCAGCTTTATATTTTTGGAGGCCAGCCATTTCCTGTTTTCCCTGGTGCAGTAGATCTTATCTGCCAACACTTTGGCAGGATAAAGGACAAAGCGCTCCCTGTAGTTCTCCACATAGTCAGCCAGATGGCTTCCCTCATTGAAGGTATCCCAGTAGATGGAATCCAGAAAAAATTATCTCCCAGATTCAGATGGATCTTGGCTCCGAACTCTGTTTTTGCTTTTGCTTTACGCCGCACGATAGGGGGAATATGTGGCTGACCAATTACTGACTATTCGATGATCCACCTGATGGCTTTCTTCCCGAAACATCTTCAATTGCTGTGCATATACGGTCTGGATGATCCAATACTTCCGATGTGTCAGGCGGAGAGTGGAAGCACGGTAAAGCCATCGAGCTGTTTTTCAATAATCCTGAAGTTCCTCCCCAGGTACTGGAGCTGGAATTTGATGCTTTTCGGATGACTTTCCCAGATGGTTTTTTGTTTTGGGCAACCTTGAGAAAACGCTTTCTGGCTACTTCCCGGTAAGTCCGGGGCTATTTTTACTGAGGGTTGGCCGCATGCAGCTGATCAATGATCGCTTCTGTGATCTCCTTGGATTTATTCAATAATCCAATATCGGTGGGATAGGCGATGTCCTGGGGACAGGCTGTGGCATCATAGATCACCTCTCCTTTTTTAACAGGAGCTACAGCTGATCCATTCGTCTGGGCAGTGGTTTTATCTTTTTTTTAACGCTTTGACCTGGGATAATTCATGAATCTTTTCGTTCATCTCGGCAAGCAATTCATTGCCAAGCCGTTTTCTGATTTCCACAAACAGGGAAGCATCAAAGGGAGGCCGTAATGTAAGAGCTGTAACCCCAAAATACTGGAGTTACATGTTTTCGGTGGTCTGGGCAACGGCCTCCAGATCATCCGCATTGAGCATGTGCTTGATGATCACCACTTCGATCAATACTCTGGGATTCAACTAAGGCTTTCTCGTGGATTTGGGAGAGTTTTGTTTGTTGAACAGACTCAACAGCTCGTCCGAGGGAATCACGGAACTGAGTACAACCCATCGGTTAGATGGATTCAAACTATTGTGGAAGGGAGTTTCAAATCCTGTGAATGGAAGCTGGCTTTGGCTGGTATATTTGCTGCGTTGGTGTATGCCTTTTAGAAGTCTTCTGCATAGTGCCTTGCACTTGTCTTCCTAAAATCTCACTCAATCCATCTAAATCTCGCTTTTTTATATTCTACCCAGACACTAAATAGAGATTTCTGCTCTTTGATGTGTTAGAAATGCCACGCGCCAACTATCCATAATGTGAGCTTTTTGCACCTCGACAGAAATGAAAACCTACGATAACCTGCTGAAAAATGAACAGTGCGATGCTGAAATCGATAAGATGTTGGAGCGCGTCATCAATTCGGTTGATAATAAGGGACAGTATCTCATTGAGCCGAAGCCACACAAAAGAGTGGATAAAAATACGCCCAAATACATCGAACTGAATTTGAAATTCTATTAGATGTTTGAAGGGACAGACGTATTGGCCATTCATAAGTTATTACAAAGTTTTATCTTTGATGAGCTAATTTAGGTTGGAGGGGAGGGGATTAAAAAAATCCAGGCTGTGAAGCATTTGGCCTATTTGCTTCGTCTTACACCAACAATAAAGTTAACTATTGAATGGTTCTTCCGAATAAAATCCCAAAAGAAAGATGCCGTCTTAAATAGCATCCGAATTGAAGCAAATGCCCTCGGGAATTCGAAAGATTCCACTCCCTTACTAGATTTTTTTCACCGCATTCACTCTCGCATCCATCTCCAAAAAGCCACTATTTTTTATGAATCCCCTAAAAAACAGAGCCTCCTAACACTCGGAGGATCCTGCAAGCAAAAGAAGATTGATTTATAAAAAAATAACCAATTCCTACGAATGATGCAAGTTCTGTAAGTAATTATTTTTTTGTTAAACAATTATGATTTGTACTACCTCTGTAAAAGTGTTCCTCTTCGTGACTAGCATCATTTCTGCATTCATATTTAACCAAATTCATTTTTTTTGTTTACTATTTTTCAATAGAAAATAGCCAAATAAGTCAAGGGAAGCTTCTTAAAAATAACAAATGCTGCTGGCTAAAGAACATGCGACCAGTTAGTTATTTCTATATATAAACAAAACTGGGTTTTCAACAATTTGCTTTTCTACTTCCCTGATCCTATCAGAATATTTTGTTGGGTTTTCCAAAACTGCATTTAAAGAAAATAAATCGTCTGGCGCAATATCAAGTACCATTTGATTTGCATTGGCGTTAGCGGGAAAAATCCCAGGAATATTTGCGATTAACCCATCCATGTCATTTTCCATCTTATCTATAAACCTAGCCTCTAAAGTCAATTTATTCATTGCTAGTATCTTCCAACTTTTCCCATGCCATACATTAAATAGTGTATAATCCTTTAAGTCTATAATTTGATCAGAAAACGCATAAAAATTATTGAGCCATATTTCATTAATTACATTGTCTTGATGAATAGCTTCGGCGCCCTTATTCCAAGGTATATCGAGTGTATTGAACTCATTTTTATCAAAGGAAAATTCCACAAAAGTGCTCGAATCATTTTCATTAATATAACTCAATGTGTTATCAACCTTTCTCTTAAAGAGAATTTCTCCATTTGATCCCCTGTAAAAATATTGGTTTTTAAACTCATCTTCAATTTTAATATCACTTTCTTTAATTGGAATCGTTACACCTGTAGATTTTAAATCGGCATCTAAAATATCAATTTTAACCCCTATATTATTATCAGCAGGTAGAACTGCATAGAATCCATCCTCAAATGGGTATAAATCATGATAACCTATCCCTTCCGAGAAAGATAGATCTCTAATCACTTCTCCATTTAAATCAAGTTCCAAAATTTTTCCTAAGGAATGATCCTTAATAAAAACAGATTTCTCATCATGTGAAAGAATAAAGTTTGAAACACGAATATACTCCCCAGGTCCACTTCCAGTACCTTGAAATGAATTTATAATCCGTCCATCATAATCAAAAATGAATAAGGACTCTGCAATGGAATTATCAAGCACAAAAATATACTGTTTTGTAGTGATTACTTTTGAAATACGTCCGATGAACGATTTTTCTGTAGCCTCCAATGGTACAATTAAAAGTGTATCAAAAAGTTCTGATAGTTTAAGGTCAATACTTTCGTTAGTCTCAATTGTCAAAATATTGCCTTTGGTCATCGTTTTCTCTTTGGAACATGAAACACATGTAAAAAGCATTAATACAGCAAAATTGAATAATAAAGTTTTGATAGATTTCATATTTAAGGTAATACAATGGAATCTAACTAAAATTGATTTAATCAGATTCCATTTGATGATTTTATATTTTACACACAGTCTTCTTCTTCCACATAGGTACAAGGACACATAGCACCTTGTACATATTCACAATCTTGCCAGAATGTAAAATATGAGCCACACCATTTTGACAGATCTGTGAGCTTAAAGTCTTCTGTGTATTGAGCTTCACAGGATGGCGGATTACTGCTACTGCTACTGCTTGACTGAGCAAGCGCATCATTACTGATCGATACAAATGGATCTGTCAAGCTTACCTTCACATTCATTAGTAGTGCCATAAAGAATATTCCCATAGCGGCTGTTTTTACGATTTTATTGAATTTAGTGTTCATTTTGATAAGATTTTTAATATAAGAATTTATTTTTAGTTGTTGTTAATTTTTTAGTTTTCACCTATCCTTTCCTCTGTTGCCCCGACAGCAGAAGAAAAATAACAATGAGGTCAAGTCATGGCTGCCCTCCTTTCTTGCCTATCTGATGGTTGGCCTTTTAGGTTTAGTGAATAGTTTTCTCCCCGAAGGTCATCAGCAGGAGTGATGTTGGTTTTTGAAATGAGATATGTAGGCCTTTGTTTTATTTCTATATATATTTTACCGATATATTCTCCGATCACACCCAAGACCATCATTTGAACACTTGAAAGGAACACAATACTGGCCACCACGGATGCCCATCCTGGCACTGTCATACCAAGAAATACTATTATGATTGCATAGATTCCATATCCGAATGCCAAACCTGCAAAGAACACTCCCACGGCGAGTGCAAAGCGAAGGGGTTTGACGCTAAAGGAGGTGATGCCATTGCTGGCAAGATTGAGCATTTTCCAGAACCCATACTTTGTTTCACCAAACTTTCTTTTTTCCTCTAGGTAGTAAGTGACAGCCTGCTTGTATCCTATCCAGGAGAATATTCCTCTCAGGTACAGGTTTTGGGTTTGGACACTGCGGATAATATCTGCCACTTTTCTGTCAAAAAGCCGAAAGTCCGCACCGTTTGGCAAGACCTTATGATCCGCCAGCCAGGATAAAACCTTATAATAGCAGGTGGATGTCAATTTTTTAAAAAGGGAAGGCTGTCCCTCATTCCTGCATACTGCTGTGACGATGTCATTTCCCTTTTGCCAAAGGGCGATCATTTCCGGGATTGCTTCCGGCGGTTTTTGAAGATCGGCATCAATGGTGACAATGCAATCGCCATTTGCATGGTCTATCCCTGCCTTAAGAGCTGCCTGATGGCCAAAATTTCTGGGGAACCTTATATAGCTGACCGATTGGTTCATGGAGTTAGCCAATTCGATTTCCACTTGCGTTTCGTCCTCACTGCCATCGTTGACTAATATCACTTCATAGCTATACTCTTTAAGTGTTATTTCTATACGCGCAAGTAGTGGTGCTATATTCTCAGCCTCATTGTAGCAGGGAACCACTATGGAAAGTAAAAAATCATTCATTTTCGATGAAGTTATATAATTTTCCCTCCTGTTTGCTTTTCTTTTGCTCTATGATTTCATACACACTTGCTTTTGCAGTCTCACTGTTTTTCCAGTCAGCAGTTCTTAAAAAAGTATGTATGCCCAAAAAAAGAAACCATACAGAACCTGCCACTATTAATATAGGTCTGTTTTTAGAGGAAAGCCACTGATCGACTTGCCAAACCAGCATCAATGCTATTCCTATGATGCTAATATACATATAGCGATCTGCGGTGATTACAGTACGGGGTAAAGGTATGATATGGAGTACTAATAGTAGATTGATGATAAAAAACAAAAATCCAGCTACTACAAATCTATTTCCTTTGCGGAAATTGACCCAGACGAAATAGCCTATAATCCCTGCCAAAACTATGTATCCATAATAGTATATAGGAAGAGCTTCTCCTGGCGAAATAGGGAAGGGGTGAAAGAAATACAGCTTAACGGGAGCCAGAAATCGGAAAATGTATTCGCTGATACTGTACAGGCCAAATACCAGCCTTTGATAAAATGGATATCCTCCAGTATTTACAGTGCCTAGATTGTTTGTAAAGGAAAAATACCAGAATCCTAGAGCCATTAAAAAGAAAGGGACTTTTTCAAGAAAGACCCGTGAAGTAACCAGTTTCTTCCAACCTAATTCCGAATACCGGCTAAATGCATAGTCAAAAAGTATCAGATTGAGCGGAAGAATAATTGCCTGTTCTTTTGCTCCAAATCCCAAAAGGAAAGCTAGTGCTGTTGCTATTAGAAAAAGCCAATTGGAAGTTTGAATGTATCTTATATAACTATATAAAGCAACTAAGGCAAAAAAGCCATAGAGTATAATTTTCGAGGCACTTATCCAAGCCACAGATTCCACTTGCAAGGGATGAATGGCAAAGATCAATGCGGTAAAGAATGCGTAAGTAATGATTTTCGTGTTTCCTGCATGGGGAAGTAAAGCAGCAACAAGCTTTTTAACTATAAAAAAAACTAAAACAGTGCTGCACCAATGAACCAGCAGGCATGCGGTATGAAATGCACCGGCTTGCATACCGAAGAGCTGAGTAATCATCAAATAGAATACTGAGTTGACAGGAGAATACTGCATCTGCCAAAAGTGGGTGAAATGGTAAATAATGTCCTGTGAAGATGGAGAGCTGACAAGTGGGTTTTCCAGAACCTGCCAAGTATCGTCCCAGTCTAGCTGGAAACCATTAGAAAGAGTGGTAAGAAACGCAATAATGAGGCTTGCGGACAACCCACATATAAGCCTGCTGGAAGTTATCCAGCTATCTGATCGAAAATTGGAAAGAATGTTTAATCGGTACTGTTTAATATTATCCATAAAAATAGTTTGGTTAAAATTAAAAATTAAATGTTTTAGTAAACGGTATAAAATCGGACAAAAATGGACAAAGAAAGACAGAGATATTTAAAGTCCTTATGATTTTTATATTCTTGGATAACAATTTCTGAAAGGTTAGAAAAAAGTAAGTTTTAGTAAAGTTTACTTGCGTACTAAAAATTTTTTATTATACGCGATTGTTATTTATTATATGACAGAATCACAAAAAAAGTAATGTAAAATGACCAAAACCCAACAAGAAATTGCAGTGGAAGATTGGATGTTTAAATTAGTAAAAAATTGGAATCGCTGATGTCATTGAAGACTAACAAGGGATCTATATATAGCGTATTTTTTATAGTCATCCTTGCGCTGACTTTCTTGTTTTGTCTTATGAATCATTATGAAGGACAGTCATGGGGGGATGATTTTTCACTTTATTTAAATCAAGCACGGAGTATCATATATGGTACAGTTGAAATAACAGTTTATAATAACATTTATGCTGTAAGAAACTCTACAGTTTCAACTTTTTCTCCAGAATCCTATCCTTGGGGATTTCCTCTTTTGCTTTCACCCTTTTTTTATATATTTGGAATTGATTTTAAATTTTTCAAGATTCTGGAGGCAATAATCCTGATTGCTTTCCTTTTTGTTTTTGATAGGCTTCTTTCAAATAAGTTGAAAAATCCCGAACGTATAGCGCTAATATCTTTGATTGGTTTAAATCAGGTATTTATTTTACATACAAATGATGTCTTAGCCGAAATACCTTTCTTGTTTTTTTCTGCTCTTACACTTTATGTGATTCAACAAGCATCAAAAACAAATTTTCCGACTCCTTTAAATATACTAATAGGATCTCTAATGCTTTTCACCTTCTTTATAAGGTCTGAGGGCATAGCATTAGTAGGTGCATTTTTATTATATCAACTTTTTATTATAAAACAATTTTCTAAAATAGATTTTAAATCATTCATGCTGTTTGCAAGTCCTCACTTGGTTTTTCTATTTTTGTATTTTTTATCTAAAGCAATATTTCCTACAGGATTTACATCTCATTTGGAATTTTTGGAGAATTTTAATATTGAGACATCTCTCCATCATACTGATTTGATATTTAAACTTTTAGGAATATTTCTTAATGAGAATATAAATTTAATTAATAGCATTTTAGTAATAGGTTTTTTTTTAATTGGTTTAGTGTCTAGGTGGAGAGAGGACTTTTTATTTATAGCTTATTGGTTTATTGTCCTATTTGTTTTATTTATTTGGCCATATTTTTATAATAGATATATGTACTCTCTGATTCCTTTATTTTGCTATTTTTTTGCTAGAGGTTGTGGGTTAGTTAGTGTATGGTTGGTAGGAAAGAATTATTCTGTTTATTTACTTTTACTTTTAGCGGGACTTAATCTTTTTTCACTTGTGGAAAAGACTGCTGAGCACAATAATGATATTTATATAACATATGGTCCAGCGAGTGCTGATAGTAAAGCTATGTATGATTTTATAAAGAATAAAGTTCCTCAGGATGAAGTTGTTGTTTTTCCTTTTCCTAGGGTTATTAATTTTTATACGCTAAGGAAATCAATATTTGAATATGAAAGTGCTGATATTATTATGGAAAAGGGAGATTGGTTGGTGCTTTTTAAGAATTGGAACCATAATTTTCAAATTTCAAATATTTCCGAGATTACCAGGCATGAAGGCTTTGAACATGTTTTTGAGAACAGACTGTATATTATTTATAAAATAAAAAAGGGTCCCAAATTAACGATTGATGCATAAAAAAACCGCGATAATTATTGGAGCAGGGCCTGCCGGACTGACTGCAGCATTGGAGCTTTTGGAGAAAACTGACATCAAACCCATAATTTTTGAAAAAAGTGAATACATGGGAGGGATATCCCGAACAGTCAATTATAAAGGCAACAGAATAGATATTGGCGGCCATCGATTTTTCTCCAAATCCGACAGGGTCATGGAATGGTGGGCGAAGATTTTACCCATAGAAAATTATGCAACGGATCGAGGGCAGCCTTTAACAATATCCTACCAGAGAAGCCATCGAACTGTTGTAAATTCAGCGAACGGAATAGATGCGGCGAAAGAGGATAAAGTGATGCTGGTGAGGAACCGTCTTTCAAGAGTATATTATGGCCGTAAATTTTTTAAATATCCTATATCTCTTTCATTAGATACTTTAAAGAAATTAGGGATAATAAACGTATTGCAGATTATGTCCAGCTACCTCTACATCAGGGTATTTCCCAGAAAAAATATAGAGACTTTAGAAGATTATATTGTTAACGGCTTTGGTAGTAAACTCTACAAGACATTTTTCAAGGATTATACTGAAAAAGTGTGGGGTATACCATGCAATAAACTAAGTGCAGAATGGGGTTCGCAGCGGATCAAAGGTATTTCAATCAGAAGTATTTTGGCACATGCTATGAAAAGAAAAAAAGATAATTCCATCGGCCAGAAAAACACCGAAACCAGCCTAATCGAGAAATTCCTCTATCCCAAGCTTGGTCCCGGACAGTTATGGGATGAAGTTGCTTTAAAAGTAAAGGAAGCTGGCGGTGAGATTATTACCCAAACCAAAGTTGTTGATTTTAAACTGGATGATAAGCAGTTTCTTGGAGCATTGGTTGATGATGGGGAACAACAAAGGGTAGTAATGGGAGACTATTTTTTCTCCTCAATGTCTGTGAAAGATCTGATTCAATGTATGACTGATGATGTGCCTGCAAAAATAAGTGCATTAGCCCGTGAGCTAAAATACAGGGATTTTATTACTGTGGGCATATTGGTTCATAAGCTGAAAATCCGTAATCCAGATGGCGGGAATATTCTTGACAACTGGATATATATTCAAGAAAAGGACGTAAAAATAGGGAGACTTCAAATTTTTAACAACTGGAGTCCTTATATGGTTAATGATAAGGAAACTGTATGGTTGGGTCTTGAGTACTTTTGTAATGAAGGAGATGAATTATGGACTATGGATAAAGATGCTTTGATTGAATTTGGTAAAAATGAGCTTTCTAAGCTGGGCATTATTGATGAAGAAAGTTTTATTGATGGAACCGTGATCAAAGTTCCCAAAGCCTATCCCGCCTATGTGGGCAGCTATGAATATTTTGATCAAATTAAGGATTATGTTAGCAAGTATGACAATTTGTTTCTGATAGGGAGAAATGGTATGCACAGGTATAATAACCAAGATCATTCTATGCTGACGGCCATGGCTTCTGTGCAGTGTATTATAGATGATTCTAAAAACAGAGAGCATATTTGGGCTATCAATGATGAGGATGAGTATTTGGAAGAGAAATAGAAAAAGACCCCCTCATTTTTTATGTATTACTTTTGTAGTTAGTTAGAACTGTTTCAATAGGATTGAATCTTAAAAAATATGCTTTCCCCCGATTCGAACCTTACCCATAAGGACATTGATTATTAGATGATTGGCACAGTGATTTGTAGCAGGCTACACGATTTACGCTGATTAGTATTAATCAATGGATTTAGAGTTTATTCTTTCCAGTAAATTGGATTGGGCTCTATTGCTGCTTGGCCAGTTCAATCGCTTTTTCCAGGAATTCGTCCCTTCCGGTTTTTACGCCTTCAATGGTACGCTTTACATAGACATCTGGTAAGAAGCCTATCCCATGAAGCTGGGATCCGTCATGTTTCAGTACCCGCATACCGGTAAAGGTAATAATATATTCCCCCGGCAGTGTAAAGCTGTTGACATTTCCATTGGTCCCGGAACTGGGCTGTCCAACGATAGTTGCCAGTTTGTATCCATCTATAAAGCCCAGATAGCTTTCTGCATAGCTTACCGCTCTTCCGTCGGTAATAAAGATGATTTTTTTGCCGCCCAGATAGGGTTTCTTTGCTTCAACAGACCAGCCAAAATCCGAATATCCGGATATTTGTTTTTGGTCAGGATACATGTGATGGTCTACCTGCATCCATTTGCGCTTATCCTGTTCCGATATAAGATGGCTGATTAATCCGTGGTTGCTATTTGGATAGCCTCTGACATCTGCTATGATGGCTTTGCTTTTTTCCAGTTGGGACATGATTTGGTTGATCGTATCCATCGGAACTGCATCCAGATTGAGATAGGCTATTCCATTTTTAAGGAATTTATATCCAGGACTCAAGGACTTGATTGAATCTTTCTGGGCATAATAGTTCAGTTTTCTCTTTAATGTGACGGTCTTTCCTGCTACGGTGACAGAGAGGTTTGTATTGAGTTTTCCGGTTATCATCAGGATAGGAGCGGTATAATCAAACCAGCCTTGTGTGGCAGCGGAGATCAATGGTTTCATTTCTTCATACAGCTGCTGCGGAGATATACCGTCTATCTTTTCAATAATCTCCCCCGGCTTAAAACCCAAACTCTGATCAAATACATCGGTGATGACCAGTTGCCCTTCTATCCATGCCACATTAATGGGAGGAGAAAAATAGGGGTTTTGTGGACCCCTTACACTCACATGGTTGTCTTTAAGTGCTGAAGTGAGGCGCTTCAGTTCATTCATGTGGTTTTTTGCATTACTGGCAAAGGTTCTTGTCAGGCTTGCCTTTAGCTCTTTATTCCAGTCTATGGACATTTCTGAGAAATAGGGATAGAAATGCTGGAACACATTCCAGGCATTGATCAGGTTGCCACAGCGGAAGGATAGAGCTGAAGCATCAGTAGCGGTTGATTGCTCTGCCAAATCCATAAGACCTTCTATGCTTATACTGCTTTGTGGGTAGGTCTGCCCGTCTTTACTGTAGAGTACCAGTGGCATGCTTATCCATAGGTCTTTTCCTATCTGAACTGTCCAGTTTTCATTTTTATTGGGTGAACCTTGAAAAAGAGCTGGGGTGGGAGTCAATTCACCATTGCCCATCTTGTTGTTATTATTGGCGGGAGATTCCTGGTTCTCATTTGCTAATGTTTCATTTCCGTCAGCTGCCTGGGGCGAATTCACCCTGACACTCCGGTACAGCGGATTGCCTTGGTTCATGTCTTTGGATACCCCGAAATGCTGCCAATACACAGGCAGGTATCCTTCTTTGTTTTCAGGGGTTGCATTGATAGGATATTGCGAAGAAGATTCAGCAAGAGTGAAGCTTACCGTAGGTGCAATGGGTTCAAAGATCCGCTGCATGGTCTGCATTAGCTCTTCATTATTCTGGCATTTCAGAACTTCTTCGCTAGCATAGACAGAAAACCATCCCCAGTCCACCTGATCTGCTTCGGTACTAGGATGGAAATATTTTACATAGCCATATGCTTTGGCAAAGGAAATCAGATTATCTATCTCTTGATTGCTCTGGGCCTGGGAGTAGAGGAGGTGGGATGACATGATGAGGAAGAAAAAAAGCGATTTATGTATAATATTCATGGTGCCTAAAAATTAGATCATAATTAGCTTCTAGTCTAAATCAGCGGATTGATATACAATATATTGAAAAAAGTTACATTAGTTGATGTAAGTAGTTTGAGATTAGTTATTTAGTCTGTTTTGATCATTCTTGCCGACGGGATTTTATTCCATATTTGAAAAGGATTATTTATTGGATTGAGTGTGTTTTAGGGTTTGTTTTCGCTAAAGCCTTTGAGGAATTGGTAGGCTTGGATGAGAAAACCTACTCCCTTTATTATCTATTTATGATACCTACAGAAATCCAGAGTGGTTAGGTCAACCAGGTTCTTGATCTGTAGAATTTTCAATTGAAAGGCTGTTTGGAAGGTTTTGGCTTTTTATCCCTGAATTCCTCACCAAGTTAGTCCTCTGGGCTCTGGGCGACCGTAAGCTTCCGGCATAAAGCCGCTTGCTTCGCTGCGCTTTTTATTCCTTTTCCTTCCGGTCTTTGTCGCCCCAGGCCTGATGAAGCTTCATAATTCATTGTTCCACAAAAACGAAAAACATTATGGAGACTCAAGAAAGAAAAATTGATTTGTTTGAAGTAGCTGAGATTAAGCTGAGCTACAGTACAAAAATAAAAGCTTCACAACGTCCAAGAGTTGAAAGCTCAAGGCAAGTGTATGAAGTGTTTACCAATGCCTGGGATCAGGATAGGATAGAATTTGTAGAGGATTTTAAAGTGATGTTGTTATCCCGAGCAAACCGGGTATTGGGGATTGTGAACATCAGCTCAGGCGGTACAGCAGGTACCGTCGTGGATGTTAAGCTGGTTTATGCAGCTGCCATCAAATCTAATTCCAGCTCGGTGATTATAGCTCATAATCATCCCTCAGGGAATATGAGGCCTTCAGAACAGGATAAGCGATTGACCCAGCGGATCAAACAGGCTGGAAATATACTGGATATCCCGGTTCTGGATCATGTGATTATGACTGCTGATGGATACTATTCATTTGCGGATGAAGGGGAGCTTTAGGGCTCCAATTTTTTAATATACAGAACGTATTTTATCTTTTTCCTTATAAAGGATTTGTATTGGGTGTATGTTTTTTATAAGGAATTATCAGTGGATTTTGGTATTGCAAGTATTTAGCTAAGTAAGAGCTGGAAAGATGCTGGATATCTAGACACTACTGTGGATAGTTATCCCAAAAATAATTGCTTGAATTAAGAGATTACAAGCGGTTATAAAACCAAATCAATCGATTATAAACAATAAAAAACCAGCTAATAAATCCGGATAGGCTATATTGGTTTTAAAAAGCCATGTAAAGTTTTATTCATATTGCTATTTATCAACAATTACCCAAAGCTAACAGGATAAAGTGTTCATACTTTATCCTGTTAAAAGAGGAAAGGAAAAGTTAAGCCTTTGATTACCAATTTTTACCATCCTAATCAAAAGCTTTGGAGTATGGTCAAAATCCATGAAACTGGGGATATCTTCAATGTCTTTTAAAAAGAAATCTGAAGTCAGATCAGCAGAGAAAAAATTATCTGTCCCTGTTAAAACTTTAATACCCAATCTATAAAGGCATTGGCATATTTGGAAGAGAAATTAATTCTTAAAGACAATAGCCCGTCTATGTTTAAAATACTTTTCACCACTTTGGGTATTACCTCATGTATATCCTTGCAGGTTATGGTGTGCTTCTAATATTTTACTTGCTTCACAGTTTCCAATCAGTCTTTATATTGATGGCCTCAGTTCATTATGTAAAAATAGATTTGGATTTACTTTGAATTTATCAGTTTGGCTACATGTGTTCGCACTATATCAACCGCCTCTTCTGCATCCCATCCAAAATAATGGCTTGAACCGGATTAATTTCAGAATATTTAACTGAAATAAGGCAGTATTTCTTGGACTACTCTTAAATAGAGTGGGGTTGTGGAAATTGTAGGTATATTCTGTTGTTGCTATTATAATTTTACAAGTATATTATTTGTATATATCGGTAACCTCAATTAATACCGAGGTCAATTTTATTAACCTCCGTTTTATGCTAGTAAACTTTGAATGAATAAAATTGCTGTTTTATTTCAACCAAAAAGAATAGGACTCTGAATTGAAGAGATCCATATTCCTTTATTTAATCCAGAATATTACATTCTCAGATTTTCCATCTGCATGATCTGAGGCTGGAATGGCTGGTCATATAGCCGCTTGCCAGTTGCTTTGTAAAGTGAATTGCCCAATGCGGCAAACACAGGGGGGAAGAGCGGTTCTCCCAATCCAGTTGGATCTTCAGTACTTTCTACGAAATGAACTTCGATTTTCTTTGGAGCTTCGCTGTGGCGGATCATGCGGTATTTATCGAAATTTGTCTTGGTAGGAACTCCATTTTCTAATGCCATTTCCCCATAGAAAGCATTGCCTATTCCATCGACAATCGCTCCTTCTCCCATATTTGCTGCTGCATCAGGATTGACGACTATACCGCAATCAACTGCCGCAAATACATTTTCCACCACTGGCTGATTTTCTTTGATGCTCACATCTATGACTTCGGCTACATAGGAATTATGGCAGAAGTAGGCAGAAACACCTCGTGAAATGCCGTTTGGAACCGTTGACCAATTGGACTTTTCTCGTACCAATTCCAACACTCCCGCATATCTCTTAGGATCGTAGTCATTATCTTTTCCTACAGGATTTGTCTCAGCTCTTTTCAGCAATTCGAGACGGAATTCAATGGGATCTTTTCCCATTTCTTCGGCCAATTCATCCAGAAAGCTCTGTTCCGCTCCTGCGATAAAGTTTGATCTCGGTGCACGGAAAGCACCAATTGTAATGTTGGACTCGATCTGCCAGCCTTCAGCGAGGTAATTGTCAATCGCTCCAGCAGGGAATCTATTGGCATGAAGAGGGGATTCAGGAATTCCACCTGCTTTTACATGAAGCGCGAGTAAGTTGTTATTTTCGTCCAAAGCAGCTCTGTAAGTAGCCGAATA
>TARA_R110002012_G_scaffold316463_1_pt1 | contig 15646 bp, 15 predicted proteins | sample TARA_R110002012 | Tara Oceans TARA_R110002012 (sample SAMEA4396515) | marine metagenome | biome: Westerlies Biome; feature: [DCM] deep chlorophyll maximum layer (ENVO:01000326); material: water (ENVO:00002006), including particulate matter (ENVO:01000060) such as... | depth 40 m
TGGCTCAGTAGATGAGTCGCTAGAGTTGTTTTATAAAGGTGCTGATGTTACAGAGGAAGATATTCAAGACTTTATAGCCGCTCAAGAGCGTATGCAAGCTCAAGGTGAGTCTACCGAGATGGCAGATTTTCAAAGAATTTATCAAAAAAACGGAGGCGGTGTTCTTGGGTTCACATTAGGTGTCGCCAATAATCTATCTGTCATCCCACAACTTTTTGTATCATCTGTAAGTGCTATGCTTACTCCCGCTACATTAGCAGGTGCAGTATCAGGTGGAACTGCAGGGGCTTTAGCGGGCTCAACAGGATTTAGTGCAGGCCCTTTAGGAGTATTTAGTACAGGAGCAGGAGCTATGGTAGGTGCTATGGGTGGAGCGTCAGCTACATTAGAAACGGGGTTAACTTTTGCCGAGCTCCTACAAGAAGAAATAGGTGATGAGAAGATGACTGTTGAAACCATAAGAGGGGTTCTTGAAGACGAGGAGGCTATGAGTAGTATGAGGTTTAAAGCTGCAGGTCGTGGTTTTACTATTGGTGCTATTGATGCTTATACCGGTGGTTTAGCTGCGAATATTACAAAACAAGTAGCAACGCAAACGGGAAGAAAGATGGTAGCGGCTACAGCCGGTGGAACCGTAGAAGCTATAGGTGGTTCGTTAGGTGAAGTAGGAGGTAAAATTGTTGCCGGGCAGGAGATGGATGTCGCAGACATTCTTTTTGAAGGTGTTACGGGTACAGCAACGGCACCTATATCAGTGGGTATGGGATTGTATAGAGCTCCTAAGTACCATATAAATGGAACAGATAGTAAGGCTCAAGTATCAGGCCCTACAATGGCTGCATTTATTAGAGACGCTTCACCTTCAGACTTAGTAAAGGCGGAAATAAATATTGTTAATGACCCTGAGCTTCAATCAATATATGATGAGAGGTTTAAAGAGGTTAATGCACAGTCAGATATATTAGCGGCAGACCCTAATATAAACAAACCTACCCTTGATGCTATTACAACTTTACAATTAGAGCTTAATACATTAGAGGGTAATAAAACTCAAACAGCTAAAGATAGAGCTGCGGTAATCAAGGCAGAAATAAAATCATTACAAGAGAACCCTTTAACTGAAGGTGATGCAAGGTCTACAGAGATTGCTGTGGAGGGTGACGATGTATCATCTGTAACTAATGTAGTAACAGAAGATTATGCTATTGAAAAGCTTGCAGAAGATGGTGTAGAAAACCCAACACTTGAACAAGTAGCTGAAAAACAACAACAACTTTTAAACGAACAAGCCAATGCCATTCAAGAGCAAAGCACAGAGAGCGTGGATGCACCGGAACAAACCGGTCCTAGCGAGGGAGTTCGAGAAGGAGACCCCGAATCCGGACTCACTACCGAACAGACTACACAAGAAGATACGGAAAGCGTACAAGAATCTGATGTCGAACAGACGGAGGGGATAGAAGAAGCTGTTGACCCTGCAGTAGAAGAAGAGTTAGCCGCTATGGAGTCTGATGAGAACGTAGACTTAACACCTATTAATGAGGCTGACACCGATGTAGTAGAAACTACAGAGATGGTGGATGAGGCTATTGAAGGAGATGTTGTAGCTGATGACACAGTCATTGAAGATACTGCGGTAGAAGATGCTGTAGTAGAAGAAACTACTGAGGGAGATGTGGTAGTTGATGATACAATAGTGGAGGAAACTACTGAGGCGGCTACAGATGTTAGAGATACGGATAAGGTAAATAGTATTTTAGAAAGAGTTGACGAAACTAAAAAGACTATAGTAAACCAAGCTGTAAATGCTATTAATACTTTAAAAAATATTTTCCCGGAGATTCAAATAGTAGTTCACGAAACTACCGAGTCGTATAATAATTCGGTACAGGTTCCGAATACTCGTGGAGAGTTTTCTTATATGATAGATGAAGACGGAAATAAGTCCGGTGGAATTATAAGTATAAACCTTGAAACTGCTAGGCCTGAAACGGTTGCTCACGAGGTTGCTCACGCTGTCTTATTAAAAGCCTTTAATGAATCTGTAGAAACATATAATAATTTTAAAGGTAAACTTTCTCAAATAATTAGTGAGGCTGACAACAAAGCATTACAAGAGTTTACCGAGAATTATGAGGGAGATGTAGCTTCTGAAGAGTACTTAGCAGAGTTAGTAGCTACACTTGTTAGTGAGGCTAAAACATTATCACCTTCAACACTTCAGCAGGTAGCAATTCTTATTAATGAGGTAGTAGGTAAAATTACTAACGGAAGTGTGATTCCTTTTGAGAATTTAAATAATGTTAATGAGATAACAGATTTCTTTAATACTATATCTCAAAATATAGCAGAGGGTGAAGCTATTCAATCGGAGACTATTCAAGTAGATAACATAAAGGTATTAGATAATGGTACCAACCCTATTGGTAATCCAACAGAAATAGTCAAGCCTACCACAAAATCTAAACAGCAAAAGAATACTTTTAAAAAGAGTCACGACAATTCTTTAGTAAAGCCTGAACACAAAATAGATTTCTTAAAATTAGTTGACAACATAGTTGCTAAGAAAGAGAAGGTTTGGTTTTGGGTAGCCGACCAATTAGGTATTAACAATGAGTTGGACGGTGGACCTAGTTTCGCTCACCAAAAAGATGGAGAGATATGGGCTAGTAGTATGAAGGCTAAGGCTATTGAAAATAATATCAATAAATCAGACTACATATTTATTATCAGTGGCTCACCTACAACAAGTTTATTATTTAATAAAGCCGCTTTTGATAAGATAACATCTAAGTTGGGTGACTTTAATGTATTTAAAGAAACTGTATTAAGAGCTAAGCCTACCAAAGCTTTACGAGAGACATTAGAAGCTCACGATAGTTGGCAATCTTTAAGAGAAGATTCTACTACTGATAAACCAAAGAAATTTGGAACAGGGAGAAAGAAGTTTTTAATTGCTCTTGATAAAACTAAGTCTACTCCAAACACTGAGGTGACAAAGTTTATTGAATCTATTGAGGGCTACACAGACTTAAATGATTTAAGAGACGGGTTCTATAAGGATAATAATTTTGAGCAGAACGATGTGATGTTAGTTCTAAAACCTGAAGGGGTATCAGAAACATCTAACCATTCTACTTATGAGAATACTATCTTAGGTGAGGTAGTAGGTGTGCCTGACGTTAAGGTGGACGCTTTACAGTTAATGCCAAAAGAAATGGCAGACAAGTACGCAGATAAAGGAAGGTCTCAAGCATCGCAAGGTATAGCTCCTTATGGTTCAGGAGTTAAAGAAGTTTCCTCTCCAAAAAGAGTAGCTAAAAGTCAAAAGAATACTCCGGCTGCCAAACTTGCACAACAATATAATATGAATGAGAGTGGCTTTATGGGTAAGGGTATTGTAAATATACCACTCCTTAAAAGAAAGGCTGCGGCATTAGGATTAGGTATAAAGCAAGCTGTAAACGGAAGCTATTTCTTTACAAAGAATGGAAGAAAGTTTAATCCTTTTACTGTTACAAAGTCGGATAAGTCTAGCATCAACCCTATTAAAAAGTTTGTGCGTGACGTACGAGGGTTAGGATACTCTGAAGTAGCTATTGAAACCTTATTAAAAAGACGAGGGATAAAAGCTGAAGTTATAGCTGAAGTTATGACTACTGAAAAAAGAGCTACGCAACAACCTAAGACTACAATGTCAGAAGAGTTAGTTCCGGGTTATGATAGATTGACTAGAGAGATAAAAGGTATAGTTGAAAAATCTAAGAAGCGTGGTGTAAAGTTTTTAGATATATCTGAGAACGTAATTAATTATGTTAAAGGCTCTAAGGTTTACGAGATTGCTACAGATGTTCAGCGTGAAAAAATGTTACGTGATATACGTAAAGAATATAATTTAAAAGAAAAGTCTGCTCCATCTATCAAGCGTATACTTGGTTTAGCTGATGATACTATTACTGTAAAGGTAAAAGATTTAATCAAAGAACAGCTCCGGGCGGCACAGCGTGGTGCGAAAGATGCTAAGTCATTTATAAAAGAAGCTCAAGAAGTTTTAGCTAAAGAAGTAAAAGACTTAGTTAAGAAGGGCACCATAAGTAACGTACAGGCTCAAAGAATCATTAGTAGATTTGCTAAGACTGATGTAACTAAGGAAACTCAAATAGACTCGTTTGTAGAGTATATGACAAACGTATATAACAAGTCTGAGACAAAGTATAAGAAAGGTATTATAAAGAAGATACAAGCTCTTATAGAGGCTAAAGCTAAGACTACTAAAACTCCTTCTAATAAACGAAGAGGTAAGGGTCTTGATGCTCAAGGTCAAAGTTTCTTTTCTGCGGCTCGTGCGGTAATACGTGGTGTTCTTGATGACAGTTTAAATGCAGAGTCTATACAGAATAAATTATTTCCTGATATAGATGATATATTAACTAAGAGTGAGGCTGATTTAAATACTAAGGAGCAAGCACAGCTTGATGCTTATGAGGCTTACAACCTTTTATCTGATATAGAAAATATGTCGGTAGAAGATGTGGAAGCTTTATTGGATGACTTGAAAAAGACTCGTTCAGAATCTATCGCTCGTCTGCAAGAAAAATTAGAAGCTGAAAGAGCTGAGGTTAAAAAACTAAAAGATAAAGCTGACTCGGATATTAAAGAGGGATACTCTGCTTTGTATGATAGTGATGGTAATCTATTAAATAGAAATGCATTAACTGATAACGCTGACGAAAGGTATGCGGCATTAATGAGTGGTAAGCTATTGAAAGCTTTTAAGTTATATATGAATGCCGTAACTCCTGTGGCTCCAATGAAAATGTTGGAATCTATATCTAATTGGGTTAAGCATTTAGGTACCCTAACAAATGGTTTAGATAAGGTAGGTAACTTCTTTACTAAGAATGTGTATGACCGCCTTAATAAAATGGAGAGTAAGTATACTGAGGGTGTGCAAAAGACTCGTGCTAAGTTAAATGATATAGCCAAGTCTATAGAGGGCATAAAAACATATAATGATATAAAGCGAAAGTTAGCTACAGGACCGCACAAAATAAACGGTATAAAAGATTCTAAGACCGGTATATTTAATGCGGACCAATTAATGAGAATATACGCTCTTTCTAAAAACGAGATTCAAAGAGAAAAGCTAAGAAAGCAAGGGTTTACTGATGAGAAGATGGCTCAAATAGAAAAAATATTAGGCCCTGAAGTTATAGAGTTTACAGATAAAGTTGTAGACTATTTAAGTAATGAATACTTTGAACAAACCAATGACGTTTATAAAGATGTTAACAATGTAAACTTAGGTTATGTAGATAATTATTTTCCGACTCAAACTCTTCAAGTTAAAAATACCGGAAAACTCTTACAAGATGGTGATTTCAGTGGTGTGTTTAATGCTGAAAATGCTCCCGCATTAAAAGATAGAACAGACCAAAAGGGAGATATTAATTTAAAAGAGGGTGTAGATTTTACTACTGTATTAGATAATCATTTCAATACCATCGAAAGGTTTAAGTCTTATGCTAAAGGAGTTAAGATTTTAAATAACATATTTAAATTTGATTCTGTTAATACTTTAATAACGGAGTTGGGTTTAAAGCCGGCTATTATAAATGCAGTTAACTACGCAGTAAATCCTGATGGTGCAACCAATGCTGTTAAAGCCTCAATCTTAGACAAAGTAATGACTAAGTATACAGGGTTTGCTCTTGCCTTTAAAGCAGTTCAAATAATAAAACAAGCCACCTCTTTTGTTAATGCATTTGAAGATTATAGTTATCGAGGTGAAGGTAAGAAAAGAATACCGGGGCTTGATACTATTATGTTTATGGTTGACACAGCTAAAGTTATTGCCACTCTTCCTTACCAAATAAAGAAAGCATACGATATGTCTCCGATGTTTAAAGAGAGGTTACGTAAAGGTTTAGAGGGTGACGTTTATGGACTTGAAACAGGTTCGTCTACTTTTAAACCTATAAGTAAGTCTAATACTTTATGGGGTAGAGCGTCAAGAGCTTTTAAAGGAGCTGCCGGTTCTCCTACTGTGCTTGGTGATATACTTGGTGTAATGGGTTATATGATTAACTATAATAGAGATATAGCTAATGGGATGAGTGAGGCTGAAGCTTTAGAGAAGTTTGAAAACTATAACGCAACACAGCAGTCTCGTAGAGGTACAGAAAAGATTCCTTTACAAATGAATAGTAATGCATTAGTAAGAGGCTTCACTATGTTTGGTAGTACTTTATTTCTACAAATGAATAAAGTAATGCAGGGTTATACAAACTTAAAGCGTTCAGGTACGAAGCCGAGTGCAAAAGATGCACGCTCTGTGGTTTTAAACTTAGGTGTAGCCAACGTATTGTTTGTGGCCGCAGCCAATATGTTTAAATTTATCGAAGGAGAAGATGAAGATAAAGAAGATGCTTTAGAGAAAATGAAAGAGGCTATGAAAGGATTAAACCTTATTTATCAAATTCCATTCTTTGGTGCCGCAGCAGAGCACGCAAATGATAAGTACAAAGGTGCTCTTAAAAAATTAGAAAAAAAAGGTATAAAAGACCCTAGTTTAAACCAAATAATTAAAAATTTAAGCGGTAACAAACCTATTGATGTAGTTGTTAATCCTTTGGGGTCAGTAATGAGAAAGTCTGAAAAGTTATTAAAAGAAGGTGATGTAGCAGGTGCTACTAGAGTTGTGTTTGAGTTAGCGATAGGAGCTCAGCTAGACCCGTTTATAGGGTTGTATGAAGGTTTTGAAGATGGCTTTGATGATGATGTAATGTATGACGTGTTAGGTGTGAGTAAATCTTACCGACCATCAGAAAAGAAACAACAATCTCTTCAAGATGTATCTAGAGAGTTAAAAAAGGTAGACCCTAAGCAGTGGAAAAAATTGTTTGGACCAAATACAAAAATGGGTAAACAGTTGAAGAAACAACAACAACAAGAAAAAGAGTTGAAGGATAAAGTAAAGAAGGCAAAAAGTAAATTAAAACGTAAGTAGTCCGTTCAAACGGACTGCTTAAAGGAACACAGAAAACAAAGTATATAAAACTAAAATGTTTAGTAGTATTGCTAGAATAAATTGTTTTATATCCGGCTCATCAGTATCGTACATATTTAAATCCTTTTTGTTTATTATAGTATATCATTAACTCCTCATCATTGACTGAACCATCTCTTGGTTTTCTACCACCCCACTTAACTTCACCTTCTATCTCAGAAACTTTAGCGTATATAATTCCATCTATACACGACCACACCATTACCGGATTCAATCTTTTATCACAGAGCTTAACTATTTTTCTTGCGGCTACCGGCAACGGATAAGCCTCTTTAATAGTTCTAAACCTTCCCTTAACCTCAACGTAGGCTATAAGTTCTTTAGCTTCGTTAAAGACCCTGTAATCAATATCATTCTTTCCTAATTTTTTATAGGAACCTTTGAATATATTTACAAACTTTTCTATAGCGTGCTTTTCCCTACCAAGGGATGTGTTGTTTTCGAATCTCATTTAATTATAATGTACTTCTACGTGGCATCTTGCACATAGTATATCACACTTATCCATTTCTTTTTGGATTCTTTTTTTTGATAAACCCCAATTAGTTCCGTTAGATATTTCAAACTCTTTGTTGTCATCTTTATGATGAAACTGCAGAGCTCTTGAATTAAAATCTTTGTGAGTTTTTTTAGAGTACCCACACTTTTTGCAAGATGAATTATCTTTTAGTGCCCTGAGCCAAGTTTTGTTTTTTCTTTTATTAAGTTTTTTTGTTTCGTTATAACAATACTTACACGTTCTTCTTGTATATACTTTACCATTTTTAGTTCCGGCTGAAAAATAATCTGTACATTTTCTAGGCTCAGAACATACAACGCATACCTTAATACCATTTTTACAAGGTCTATATCTCATCCTCTAATGAGTTAAGTATACCCTCTAAATTAGATATTAACTTTTTAATTTCCTTCTTTGCTTGTTGGTGTTCTCGGTCTGCTAAATGCTCATAAACCTGATTGGATGAGTTGTGTATATCATCCATTAGATTGTTTACGTGTGTAATTCTTGATAACTGATTTGCTGTAGCGGGCATTTTATTTTATATTACTCATACACTCCATTGAAAAATCTTGTAAGTTTAAATTCAACCTCTTTTTCAGTGTTTCTTTTAGTACGCTGCTTTATTATTTGCATTATACTATTCCACCTTTCATCTTCCTTTTCCATCCCCATTAGCTCAAGATTTAATTTCTCGTTTTCCAAAGATAATTCTTTAATTTTCTTACGCAACAATACTAGTTCATTTTTTATTTCTAAATTGTTTAATTCATATACAGGGTCTTCCCCGTTAAAGTATTCCTCCCTAATCATACTATTTTTATTTCGAAGATGAACATCTGTACTCATATATGTATCATAATTTTTCCAATAGTTATGTATAGTAGCGTGGGTTACGTTTAGTATTTTACTGAGAGCTGTTGAACCTAAACCCTCGTCTTTTAATATATAAGAGAATATAATCCTAGCATCTACGTATTCTTTAAAGCGAGTTCTCTTCGTTAAGTCTAATTGAAAAACTGTATTTACTATAGCCTTTAATCTCTGTATTTTTTGTGGTATTACGCTCATTTTCTTTTAGTGTTTTTTTATTGTTTATTGCGTCTAAGTACTCGTCTAATTCTATTTCTACAAGGTCAAGATAGGTAGGTCTTTCGTCTTGTTGTTTTAAATATTCTACTTCAAAGAAAAAAGGTTTATCTTGTTTAACTACTCCGGAAACGAATTGAGAATACCCGTTTGTTTCGGGTAATAATTTTTCATTATCAAACAATTGATTTAATATATCCGTCATTATAAAAGATGAGTAAGTTGATAACTCATCTATAAACCATTGATTAAAATACATAACTACCTTACCCTCTGTAGATTTCTGTTTTGATGCCATACGCTTCTAACTCTTTAAGTCTATACTCTTGCAATTTTGATACCTTTCCGGTAGGTTTCTTAACCTCACTAAATAAAACTTCAGCATTTGGTTTGATTGCAATTAAGTCAGGGATACCATTTTTGTTAGTCTTAATTAACTTCAAGACATAGTATCCTTCTGACTCTAACTCTTGGATTCTTTTAGATTGTATCTGCTGTTCTGTCATCAAGAGATTTATAAATTAATATCTGCTCCACCCCACACCCTTCATTAGGACACGAGCAATTAGTTACAATTCCATTACCCTCCATTCCGTAGTCTTCATAGTTATGGTCACCTCCCCATATTAAATCTTGTGAGCATTCAGTACATTTCATAGTGTTTGTTTTATGTAGTTCCTAAAGATAATAAATCTCTTTTAAAATGTCGTAAGGTATAATCTTTCTTCTTTGTTACTGCTTTATATATTTTAGATTCAATACCTCCTTTAGAGAAAATCCAATAAACTTTATTCTTAAGTCTATCTTTTGTAGTCATCCTATCTTTTGATTGCCAATAACTTGTAGCACTAAAATCTATATTGTAATATACTAAACAGTCAGCGTGACGTAAAGATATTCCCTCTCTTCCACTTACAATTTGAAGAGCTATATTCTTATTCGTCCGTTCAAACGGACTAAGCTCAGTAACTAAATCATCACCAAACACTTTCTTTAAAGCGTTAAGTTCTTCTTTAAACTTATAAAAGATTCCAATCTTTTTACCTTTGAAATGTTCTTTTATAAACTCTGCTTTAGAATAATCTATCACCATTGAGTTTCCACTTTCAAACTTTATAGTTCCGGAGTATAACTGATGTAGTTTCATCATTAACTTAACCGGAGTATCAGCAAGTATAACTTCACTCTCACCTTCTACTACTAAATCTTTCTTTAACATATTAGCTATTAGGTAGGTGTTGTATTCTAACGGCACCTCTAATACATTTTCAGTTGTCTCTGTAACAAAACCTGCTTCGGATTGAGTAAGGCTAATAGTGTATGGCTTAACTGCTTCTAAGATACTGTCTAACCCTTGAGAGTAATCTCTTATACGTAAGCTATTTATCATTCGCTCTTTAACTAAAACATATTTATCACAGAATCTGTAAAAGTTTTTGTATGCTGCAAAAGGATTCTCTTTCACCCCATATACCTGATGATACATCTGACTATAAGATTCAGGAGTTGGTGTTCCCGATAGGAGTATAACCTTTGCTTTACTTTTAAAAATTAAATCTTTAACTCCTCTTGCTCTTTTATTTGGTTTAGGAAATGCTCCTAAACTATGAGACTCATCGCATATTATTATATCCCACTTTAAGTCGGGAGCTTTATGCATTGATTCATAGTTGATTGTAAATAAAGAAAATCCTACAGGACAAAGTATATCATAATCATCACTAATAGATTGTATAGCTTTCTTTTTAGTTAGGAATAGAACATTCTCTACCCCTAACTTTTCACATATACCTAAACTCGTTAAAGTCTTTCCGGTTCGAACCTCCATTGCAAGGTATACGAAATTAGACTTAGCAAGTATAGTTGTGGCCCTACCAATTATATCCGATTGATAATCTCTCCACTCCAATACACCCTCCATTATTCTGTAATAACAGTTTGCGTAATTGGTCTCTTATGTATAATCATCCATCTACCAAATGAATCTCGACCTTCTTCAGGTTGCGTTCCTTCTTTAAATAAAGCATAAGAAGTTAACCACTTGTAGAATTTAGTTCGAGATATAGTCATCTTTGCTTTAGGTCCGTAGTCAGGGTACTCTGATATAAAGTCAAAGTATAACTCTTGCTTATTCATTTTAACCCCAACCTTTACTAAAGTTTCTTCTGTTGTCCCATCTAATAATCCACACCACTCTATAAAATCGTGACAAGTTGCTGCTGATAGTTGCCTTACCTTTAGATTTACAAACCTACTCTTCTGTAATCCTTTTGTTAAATAATTTTGAAGACACTTAATCATATAGTTATCAAATCCACACCATTCATCATCATTCCAATCTCCAAACATAAGTTTACCAAAGTCATCTAACGGTGAGAAGTTTTTATTGTAATGCTGATACAATTCTAACTCCCACTTTCTACGAGCAAAAGAATTACCGGCTCCTTTGATAGCGTAGTTAGTTGTGATAGCTATCTTAGGTGATTTAGAGAATGGTATCTTTATAGCATCTTTATTTTTCTTTTCTAAAGTTAAACCCTCAGTCACTACACTGAATAGTCTTTCAAAATCAAAATGCTTTTTAACATCATCGAATACTAATATCTGAGTATCTGCTGACACAAGTTGGTATGCAAACGAACGCTCAAATGTAAACGACTTACCATCAATGGTAACAACCTTTTTCATTTGTGCTAAAGCATTCATAAAGATTCCTTTACCTGTACCTCCTTCAGGATTATCTGATATAACCTCATCATTTAATATGATTGCCGGGCAGTAGGATAAGTTCTTGTGAGCGTGAAGCATAAATCCAATAGTACTTTCCATTGAGTTTACTCTCTCTTTATTTTTATTACATATATGATTTATGAATTTTTTATAATCACAATCACCTACATCACATAAGTCAAACTTCCTATCTATTACGTGGTCTTTCCAAACATACCCACCTAAATCTAAATAATCTATAGGCTTGATTGCATCCTTAGTTATCTGAACAGCACAATTTCTGTAATATAAATAAGCTGAGTCTTTAGTATCTGCAATAAAGTAAATATCTATAGTAGATAGTAGAGTTAAAAATTCTTCTTTAAACAACCTTGTGTTGTCAGCAAAGTAGTTGTATATACTTGAGTCATCTAAATCTAATAGGTGTCCTAAGATAAAGTCTTTAATCTCTTTCTCAGATGTGTGGTCTATTAAGTTGTTAGTTACTTTAACAAACACATAATTCTTACTTCCCTCCGGACAGTACTTATAGAAACCATTATCTTCTAGGAAATGCTTAAATAAAATATGGACTATCTTAATTGTACCTTTATCATTCTTTGTCCAAAATTGTTTAAGGGAGTTCTCGTCTAAGACACGAGTCAATACTGATTCTATAACTGCTCCGTCCATTTCTGACTCTTCTAACTCCTGACGGATTTCTTTTTTTGTTACACCTCTCCTAAATTTTGCTTTAATATTATTGACTTGTTCTTCGTCTTCATAATACTTAGTACTAAAGTTTTGTGTATTCTGATAAGCAGAGTCTATAGTTCTAGATATTTCTGACTCAGTAAAACCTTTAGTTGCATAATTGTTAAGAACATATGAGGCTAAACTTTTATTTATCCCATAATCATTAAAGGCCATAGCTAAAACAAAAGCATTTTGATTACGTTGTCCCTCAGACATAGGGTACTTCTTTGTCCACCACGTTACAAGAATTTCAACAATTTTATTCTCATCTGTGATTGGTATGGTAGGGGCATCCTTTAATACACTAACTTCTTTGTATTCTATTTCTTCTATCTTATCCCATATAGAAGAGTTGTCGTTAATAAAAACTAAAGGGTCATATGATTCATAACATACTCGACTTAAGTTCTTACAAGTCTTATCAAAATATTCTGAGTTGAAATGTTTTTCTAAGGAGTTGAAATAGTTGACGTGGTTATCTACATCTTGTGGTACTTTAACTAATACCTTTAAGCCATTACCGGATGGACTTATAAATACAGAGTATACAAACTTATCCTTACTGAGTTTCTCTTTCTCTTGGAGAAGCTCTTTCTTTTTAGAGTATCCATCAAAGTCAAGGCACATCAAACCACTATGAGTAGTTATAGAGTTATCGTTCCTCTTAGTGAAGATACCTGAAAAACAAATAGCCGGTAAGTTTTTCTTAATCTCATTACGTTCAGACTTATCTTTCTCAAGCCTAATACTTTTTACAAGTTCTTTGGATGCTCCATTCTTTATTCTGTCTAGTACAACAGAGACCTCTCGATAGAAAGGTGTGGACGTTTCTTTGATATTTTTAAATATCGTGACGTTTAGTGCTGTCATTGTGTTGATTTTGTGTTGATTTATTTAACTTAAGTATCTGATTATCAAAGGTAGTGTTGATAATGTCGATTTTATTCTTCAAATATAAAAAGAAAAAAAATAAAAAAAAAGAAAATACTATAAAGATATATAGAGATAGTTATTTTCAGCATTTCTGACATAAAAAAAGAAGGATATAGTTGTTAGCTATACCCTTCTATCTTCATTGAGGGGGGATTAAAATGGTAAATCTTCCTCTACTGTTTCTGTAGCCTTAGTCTTTGTTGTGCTTGACTTAGGTTCAAAAGTATCAAGTTCCATATAAGGTTTACCACTACGTCCGGTAAGGATGTTTAGGTTTACCCAACCACGTTTTGCTCCGTGTTCTTTGAGGAAAGGAATTGCATCCTCTACTTTAATTGATACTCTCCCGACAACGAAATCGGGCTGATTGTCTCTCGTGTTAAACGAGAATCCGTCTGCAAAGATTTTTTCTTTTTTCTCTGACATAACTTATTTATTTGCCTCATTTATATAAAGGCTTCCAACAGCGTGAGGCACACTGCAAGTCACCATCTGTGTGAGTCCGTTCCAACGGACTAATCAATGTACTCTTCCATATAGTAGTCGTCAATAGTATTTGGTGCATCTTCTGAAAAGAATTTATTATACACCTCTATTGCTCGTTCTACCTTTTGCTCACCCCTCCGGATAAACTCTTCAGTTGGTCTAAATAAACCCAACATCTTAGTTGTTTTATCAACCACTAAAAATATTAATGGCTTACCAAATAACTCTTGATAAATATAAGACTGACTATCGTAGTTATAGAGATACGCAGACCTCTTAAACTTCTTTATATCACCGGTAGTTTTTAAATCTATTAAGCAATCCGAAGATACAATATCTGCCTTACCTTTCCACATCATTCCTTTAATTTCTTTTACGTTAGGAACCTCATATTCATTATCATCTGCGTGTATCATATCAAAGAAATCCATATTAGCAAACATCGTATACACCCAAGATTTTATTTCCTCAGTTTCTTTTTGTAGTAAACAGAAATCTAACTCGTTATCTGCGATAAAGTCTTTATACTTTTTAGTGTTACGAGAACCAACATCTAAAGATATAAAGTCCTTAGCTTTCTCCGGCTCTAATATAAGTTGATGGAATAATCTACCTTTTGCAAAGTTGGGATTATCAGCTCGTGTTACACCAAAATCCTTTGGATTATTTAACAATGCACCAATGTCTGAATTAGAGAGGTAGTTTTTACCTACCCCTCCATAATATTCAGCATCATCTTTAAGCTTCTCTATAATATCCATATTATATAGCCTTTTGAATTTCTTTTTTCACAGTAGCCTTCATCTTGTATTTAGTCTCAAGATTTTTAACTATCTGCGTAAGGCCTAGCTTCTTATTGGCTCCGATATACTTCATTACCTTAACCCAATTTTCATCACCAATCTCTAAGTTAATCTTAGTAATGGTTTTAGTTTTAGGTGCAGACTTAGTTGTAGTCATCTGTGGTACATCTTCTCCCGTCCATAAAGACAACCCTAACCCGTGCATTGCAATAGCTTTAGCAGTAGACCTTTGGATGGCTTTATTAACGTCAGTAGACGTAATCTTTTCAAGAGGGATAGAGTTGTTTCTATAATCCATAATAGGAAGATAATCTATATGCTCTTGACCGGCTGCGTGTATACCAACCTTTACATAAGCAGTTCTGCCATCTGTAAAATAGTTTAACCCATCTTCTGATTCGTATACTTTACGAGAAGCATTTCCACAAATGCTTTTTAACATACTCCAAGCATTTGCCCAAGATAAATAATCGAGATTCCCTTTGCGTTCAATCTTATCCTTGATAGAGATTGAAGCTAATTCAGTGAAAGTGTTTTTCATTGTGTTTAATTTAAAAGATTTAATTTTTTACTAATTTGTGTATACCTCTGCATTATATTTGTTCTTCTATTTTGCAGATGCGTTATGTTACCTTGCGAAGATTTAGCTAATAATAAGTCTGCTATTTTAGACTCAATTAAATCTAGCTTTCTACGATAGTTAGACAAAGATACAAGATAAACTCCGTACCTCCAACCTTTTTTGAAAAAGTTTTTATATTCATTTAAAGATATTTCCTCATAATAATCTCCACCCTTAGTAGTGTTTAGTATTTCCACATCACCACTATCTTTATCTCTTAATATCTTTACTCCAAATACAAGTCTTGCTTCTGATGTTTTGGTATCTAAGTTTGCTCCAAACTCATCTTCCAATGCGTCTCTGAATACATCATCTAAACCACGCACGACTCAAGTTTTTTTATGATTGATTTATAATCTCTGTCATTCGTAATCTTATCTTCCACGCATTTGATTCCGTGAATGATTGAGGAATGAGAAATATTATAACCTTCATCTCGCATATAATCTTCTATGTATTTTATACGCATTGGTCTTGTGGCACATAAAAAATATAATAGATGCCGAGCATCTACACATTCTCTGCTTTTAGATTTTCTAAATATCTCTGTTCTATCCATCCGGAAAAGTTCTGCAATTACATCGCTATACTTTTTAAATACTTCGTGCTTCATTATGTTGTTTTTATGTTATCGTTTATCATTTCTGTTATAAAGTTAAATAAAGTATTCTCTACGTGCT
>TARA_R110002012_G_scaffold104009_5_pt1 | contig 15638 bp, 14 predicted proteins | sample TARA_R110002012 | Tara Oceans TARA_R110002012 (sample SAMEA4396515) | marine metagenome | biome: Westerlies Biome; feature: [DCM] deep chlorophyll maximum layer (ENVO:01000326); material: water (ENVO:00002006), including particulate matter (ENVO:01000060) such as... | depth 40 m
CCCGCCGCCCGAGCGCCGCTAGGGTACGATCTCGACCGTGTCCGGTTGCGCGGCCGGGGATGTGACCGGCTGATCATCCCTGAGCACGATATAGATGGCCGGAATAACCAGCACCGTCAGCAGGGTCGAGGAGGCCAGGCCGAACAGCAGCGAGATCGCCAGCCCCTGGAAGATCGGGTCGAACAGGATCACCACCGCCCCGATCATGGCCGCCAGAGCCGTCAGCAGGATCGGCTTGAAGCGGATCGCCCCCGCCTCCAGCAAGACCTCACGCAGGGGTCGCCCGTCGCCCTGGCTGTGGCGGATGAAGTCCACCAGCAGGATCGAGTTGCGCACGATGATCCCCGCCAGGGCGATAAAGCCGATCATCGAGGTGGCGGTGAACGGCGCGCCGAACAGGATGTGACCGATGACAATCCCCACCAGGGTCAGCGGGATCGGCGTCAGGATCACCAGCGGCAGGCGGAAGCTCTTGAACTGCGCCACGACCAGCACATAGATTCCCAGCAAGGCAACCCCGAACGCCGCGCCCATGTCGCGGAACGTGACCCAGGTGATCTCCCATTCCCCGTCCCACAGGACCGAAGCGGTGCTCTCGTCATCGGGCTGGCCGTTCATGCGCACGGTCGGCGCGTCGGCGGTGCCCCAGTCAGCGGCGCGGATACGGCGGTTGATCTCGAGCATACCGTAGATCGGGGCCTCATACTGTCCGGCCAGCTCGGCCAGGACCATGTCCACGTCACGACCGTCACGGCGATAGATCAGGGTCGACCCGGCCTGGGTCCCGGCCGTAACCAGTTCGCCCAGCGACACCAGACGTCCGCCACCAGCGGCGCTGGCCACCGGGGTCGAGGCCAGGGTCTCGCTCCAGGTCCGGGCCGACTGCGGCAAGCGCACGGCGATTGGCAGGGGGTCTCGCCCCTCGCCACGATGAGCATAGCCGACCACCTGTCCGTCCATCACCGCGCCGATCGAATCCAGAACCTCCCGTTCCGAGGCCCCGAAGCGCTCGATCTGGGTCCGGTCTGGCACCAGCCGGAGCCGCGGACGCGGCACGCCATAGCTGTCGTCGACATCGACCACATAGGGCACGGCCTTGAAGATGCCCTTCAACTGTTCCGCCACCGCCCGGCGGCTAGCTGCATCGGGGCCGTAGACCTCGGCCAGCAGAGTCGCCAGCACCGGCGGTCCGGGCGGGGCCTCGACCACCTTCAGCGACGTTCCGGTCGGCAACGTCAGGTCTGACAGCCGGGTCCGCAACTCCAGCGCCACATCATGGCTACTGCGCTTGCGCTCGCCCTTGGGGGCCAGACTGATCGACAGATCACCCTGCTCGGGTTTCCGTCTCAGATAGTAGTGACGCACCAGACCGTTGAAATTGAACGGCGAGGCCGTGCCCGCATAGGAATCGATGGCTGTGGCCTCCGGCAGGCCCTGAACGACAACGGCCGCATCGGCCAGAACCCTCTGGGTGGTTTCCAGCGTCGCCCCTTCCGGCAGGTCGGCCACGAGCGTCAGTTCGGACTTGTTGTCGAACGGCAGTAATTTCACCGTCACCGTCTTGGTCGCGAACATCGCCATCGACAGCAGGGTTGCCACGCCGATGGCGATCAGAAATATCCAGGCCGAGCGCCGCGTGGCGATGACCCGTCCGGCGACCTTGCGATAGGTGCGTCCCAGCACGCCTTCATCATGGGCCTGATGCCCACCGCCGTCGCCCAGGGATTTGCGCGCGAACCGCACCATCAGCCACGGAGCGATGACCATGGCCACAAAGAAGGAGAACACCATGGCCGCTGAGGCATTGACCGGGATCGGGGCCATATAGGGCCCCATCAGACCCGAAACGAACAGCATCGGCAGCAGGGCCGCGACCACGGTCAGGGTCGCGACGATCGTCGGATTGCCGACCTCGGCCACCGCTTCGATCGCCGCTTGCTGGCGCGTCCGATCATCGTCCATGGCCCAGTGTCGGGCGATGTTCTCGATCACCACAATGGCGTCGTCGACGAGGATGCCGATCGAGAAGATCAGCGCGAACAGACTGACCCGGTTGATCGAATAGCCCATCAGGTTCGAGGCGAAGAGGGTTAGCAGGATGGTCGTCGGAATGACCACCGCCGTCACCGCCGCCTCGCGCCAGCCGATGGCAAAGCCGATCAGGATGACGATCGACACCGTCGCCAGCCCCAGATGCAGCAACAGCTCATTGGCCTTCTCGTTGGCGCTCTCGCCATAGTCGCGGGTCACGGCAACGTGCAGGCCCTCGGGGATCAGCGTGCCTTCCAGCGCCTCGACCCGATGCAGCACGGCCTCGGCTACGACCACGGCATTGGCCCCCTCGCGCTTGGCCACGGCCAGGGTCACGGCCGGGGCATTGCTCCAATGACCATCGGCGTCGCGGGACCAGCGGCTGACCCGCGACTGGGTCTCGGCCGGGCCGCGCACCACCGTTGCCACATCGCGCACAGCTACAGCCTGGCCGGTCGTCGAGGGCACGGTCAGCAGGCCGATGTCGGCGGTCGAGGTCAGGGTCTGTCCCGCCACCACCGAAACCGCCTGGCCACCGTCGCGCACCGCGCCCGTGGGAAAGGCCCGGTTGGCCTGGCGCACTGTGTCGATCAACGCCCCCAGCGACACTCCGTGCAGCGCCAGCCGGGCCGGGTCGGGCTCAATACGCAGTTCCTCCGGCTGTCCGCCGGTGATGAAGGTCTGGCCGATGTCGGTGACCTTGGAGACCTCGGTCTGCAACTGGTCGGCGATCAGCCTCAACGTCGCCTCATCCCATCGGTCGGCATTGGCGGCGTCTGGCGACAGGGTCAGGGTCAGCATCGGCACGTCATTGATGCCCTTGACCTGGATCAGGGGCGGCGCGATCCCGACCGGAATTCGGTCCATATTGGCCTGGATCCGCTCATTGACCCGGACCACGGCATTGTCGGGATGGGTCCCGACCTTGAACCGGGCCACCACCATGACCTGGTCGTCGTCGGCGAAGGTATAGACGTGCTCGACGTCGGGGATGGCCTTGACGATGCTCTCCAGCGGCTTGCCGACCAGTTCCACCGCGTCCGGGGCCGACAGGCCGGGAGCCATGGCGATGATGTCGATCATCGGCACGCTGATTTGCGGCTCCTCCTCACGGGGGATACTCAGCAGGGCCAGCAACCCCATGGCCAGGGCCGCGATCAGGATCAGCGGTGTCAGCGGTGACTTGATCGTGGCGGCGGTCAGTCGACCGGACAGACCCAGGTTCATCGGGTCGTCCCCGCAGGAGCGGCGATCCGGTCACCGGCGACCAGACCGCTCAGCACCTCGACCTCGGCGGCGGACGGTCCCGGGGCGATCTGGACCGGCGTATCCGCTACGGCCCCGCCCCGCATCAGACGCACATAGTCGACGCCGAACCGGGTCACGACATAGGTCGCGGGGATGATCATGGCCTGACGCTCGCCGACCGGCAGACGCACACCGATACGGCGTCCGATCAGACTGGCGTCCAGGCCCGAGGCATCGATATCGGCGACCACCTGACCTGCGTCCACGGCCGGATAGACCTGGGCCACGGCCGCACTGACAACCGCGCCTCCGGGACCGTCAGGCGTCATCTCGACCCGGGTACCGACCCGGAGAATCCGTGCCTGACCCTCCGGTAACTGGACCCGGACCACCAGCGGACCCGAGGTCACGGTGGCGATCGCCTGACCCGGCATGACCACCGAACCGAGCGGAACATCGGCTTTCAGCACACGCCCGGCTGTCGGTGCCAGAATCGATCCCTGTGCACCCGCTTCGGCGCTGGCGGCGCGCTGGGCACGCGCCGCTTCCAGATTGGCCTCAGCGGCGCGGGCGGCCGCCTCGACCTGATCCAGCTTGGCCTGGGCATAGATACCCCGGTCAAACAGGGTGCGGATTCGCGCCAGATCGGCCCGGGCCCGTTCGGCCTCGGCCGCCGCCGCGCGGACTCCGGCGTCATAGCCCGCCGTTTGCAAGCCGATCCGCTCGTCACGGACGACACCAATCACCTGACCGGCGCGCACCGTCGCACCCTCCCGCACATTCAAGGTCACCAGGGTCCCGCCGATCCGCGCCGTCGCCATACCCATGTCACGGGTGGTCACCTCGCCGGCAACCGGCTTCATATCGACGATGGCGCGCAGCACGACCGGATAACCTCCGGACACGGCCTTCGCGGCCGGAGTGGCGGAGTCCGGAGTCGCGGGCCCACAGCCGGACAGAACCAGCGCGGCCCCTACAACAGCCGCGGCCACCAGACGGGCCGGTACGTTAGTCAGGGACAACCGTATCATGCTCACTCCTGCCAGCGTCTACCGGGTCGCATTCTGAAGGGGGTGCCGCTCTGTCGGCAGACCACAGGCCTTCCAGCCACCAATACCGCCAGCCAAGTGGCTGTCGACCATGATACCAGCCTCGCGACAAGCCCGGATGGCCTTCAACGACCGCACTCCGGATCCGCACTGAAACACGACACTGATCTCATCGACGGACGTCCGCAGGGACGCCGGATTGAACGTCGACAGCGGATGACTGATCGCGCCCGGAATACGCTCGGCCGCGAATTCGCCCGGCTCCCGCACATCAACGATCAGGATCTCGCCGGCCAGTTGACCGGCCCGGACCTCATGGGCCGACAGATTTTTTACGTCCTTGATCTGGATCATCGCGCACACGCTCCCGCTGATTTCGAATGGGTTGACCGACACAGGTCGATCTTTGTTAGTTTCGTATTTGCGTATATTATATTGATATTGTAAACGTCAAGCGACACCGGCGACCCGGAACCCCGCCTCGCCACTGTCAAAGGGAGAAAGTCCATGGCCGACGGTAGAAAGCCCCATGTCGTCATTCTCGGTGCAGGCTTGGGCGGCACGGTCGCCGCTTTCGAGATCAAGGACGCGCTCGGCTATGCCGCGGACGTCACCGTGGTGAATAAGGGGTCACTCTTCCATTTTGTTCCGTCGAACCCGTGGGTCGCCGTCCGCTGGCGCAAGCGTGAGGCGATCGAGGTCCAGCTGGAACCGGTTCTCCGCAAGCGCGACATCCGCCTGCTTTCCCAAGGCTGTTCCCGCGTCCGCCCGGCTGACAATCAGATCGACCTGGGCGACGGCACAGCCCTCGACTACGACTATCTGGTCATCGCCACCGGCCCCGAACTGGCCTTCGACGAGATCGAGGGCCTAGGCCCGACCCCCGGCTTCACCCAGTCGGTCTGCCACGTCGATCATGCTGAAGAGGCGGCGGACGCCTTCGATACCCTCGCCGCCAACCCCGGCCCGGTCATCATCGGGGCCGTCCAGGGGGCTTCCTGCTTCGGACCGGCCTATGAATTCGCCCTGATCCTCGACACCGAGCTGCGGCGTCGCAAGGTCCGCGACAAGGTCCCCATGACCTTCGTCACCTCCGAACCCTATATCGGCCACCTCGGCCTCGACGGCGTCGGCGACACCCGGGGTCTGCTCGAGAGCGAGATGCGTAACCGGCACATCAAATGGATTACCAGCGCCAAGGTGACCAAGGTCGAGCCGGACACCATGCATGTCGAGGCCATCGCCGACGACGGCTCGGTCAAGGCGACCCACGCCCTGCCCTTCACCTATTCGATGATGCTGCCGGCCTTCCGCGGCGTCGAGGCTGTTCGCGGCGTCGAGGGCCTGGTCAATCCACGCGGCTTCATTCTGGCCGACAAGCACCAGCGCAACCCCACCTTCCCCAATGTCTATTCACTGGGGGTCTGCGTCGCCATTCCTCCCGTCGGCCCGACCCCGGTGCCGGTCGGCGTGCCCAAGACCGGCTTCATGATCGAGAGCATGGTCACCGCCATCGCCCACAACCTGCGACAGGAAGTCAACGATCAGGCCCCGACCCATGAGGCCACCTGGAACGCCATCTGCCTGGCCGATTTCGGCGACGGCGGTGTGGCCTTCTTCGCCCAGCCCCAGATCCCGCCGCGCAACGTCAACTGGGCGGCCAGCGGCAAATGGGTCCATCTCGCCAAGGTCGGGTTCGAGAAATATTTCATCGGCAAGGTCAAACGCGGCGAGAGCGTTCCCTTCTACGAAAGACTAGCCCTCGATTTGATCGGGGCCCACCGCCTCAAGGACTGATTTCCCCTCCTCCTCGCACAAGGACCACATCCATGACCCTCGACCGCGCCGTTCTCGCCTTTGCCGGCCTCGTCATCCTGATCGGGGTGGCGCTCAGCCTGACGGTTAATCCCTGGTGGATCGCCCTGACTGTCTTCGCCGGACTGAACCTGATCCAGTCGGCCTTCACCGGCTTCTGCCCGGCCGCCATGGCGTTCAAGGCCTTCGGCTTCAAACCCGGCTGCGCCTTCCGCTAGGGCGACATCCGGCCCCCGCCACGCCAAACGGCAAAGGCCCGGTCGCTTCACAGCGGCCGGGCCTGTCTCGTTCCGCCGAGGTCGGCTCAGTTCGGCGCGATCTCGACCGTGACACCCCGCGCTTTCAGGATTGCCTGAACGCTGTCGTCGCCGGCCAGATGAGCAGCCCCGACGGCGATGAACGCCGTGCCCGAACCGTCCAGCAGAGTCTGAATCTGGTTGGCCCAGTTGGCGTTCCGGTTCACCAGCAGCGACTGATACATCAACTCACTCTCCTGACGCATCGGCTCCACGCCGATGTCGGCGATCGCCGCGACATCGCCCTCGGCCCAGGCGTCGACCAGCTTGTCCAGCTCGACCGTCGCATCCTCAAAATCCTCAAGCGTACTGCGCAGAAAGACCAGTTGCCCGGCTTCCGGGAAGCCGGCCAGAATGCGGATCTGCTCGTCGAGAGTCTCAAAGCCACTGACCGTCTTGCCGGCGGCGGCGGCCCGGGTCCGCAAGATCAGGTCGACGCCCGACTGGGGGTCGTATCCCGCCTTGGCCAGCGGGGCGACCGACAGGGTCAGGGCAGCCAGCCACGGCCGCATCGGGTCCAGCTGGGCGGCGCTGAGCCCCATGGTCTCGGCCGCCGCATTCAGGGCCACCAACTCTTCCGCCGTCAGCAGTGTCGACAGGGGTCGGTCAGGCGTGATGCCGTGCTGCATGATCAACGGCATGGCCGCCGCCTGATCATCGGGGTTGGACACTTCGAGGATCAGCTGCGACGCACTGTCGAAGGCGGCATCGACCCGATCAGAACCCCAGGCCGTGGTCGGACGCAACATATGGACGGTGCCGAACAGATAGAGGGTCGAGTCGGCGTCGCGGATGACCCACAAGGCCGGGCCGGCACCCTCGGCACGCGGGGCCGGCGTAGAGGTTGCCGCCGGAGTCTGGGCCAGAGCCCCCGCCGGCAGGCCCCCGACCAGTCCGGCGATCAGGCCGAGGCCCAGGGCTGCGCCTGCGGCAGTGCGCATCAGGGTGCTGGCTGAGGTCTTGAGGTGGGTCACAAAAGTCATGGTGGAAATCCTGTCCAGAAATTGAAGGCGCAAAAAGGCGGCTCACCCGGCCCGTCACCACCCACGTTGGGGGTTTCGAGACGAACCCTACGAGTTGTCGTTTAGCTAAATAACAAAACGTTGTCAATAAACCCAACGGTCGCGGCAATGAAAAGAGGGGGAGATTTCGGGTCATTCGGAAAAAACGGACTCGATCGTCAGGTCGAAAACCCGGGCAATCCTGAAGGCGAGCGGCCGGAACGGGTCGTAGCGACCGGTCCCGTCTCGTTCCGCCGGGCTCGGCTCAGTTCGGCGCGATCTCGACCGTGACGCCTCGACGCCGCAAAATCGCCTGAACGCTGTCGTCGCCCACCAGATGGGCAGCTCCGACGGCGATGAACACCGTACCCGAACCCTCCAGCAGGGTCTCAATCTGCCCGGCCCAGTTAACGTTCCGGTTGACCAGCAGCGACTGGTACATCAGCTCGCTCTCGCCGCGCAGCGGCTCAACCCAGACCTCCCCGATGGTCTCCATGTCGCCACCCGCCCAGGCAGAAACCAGCTTGTCCAGCTCGACCGTCGCGTCCTCGAAATCCTCGAGGGTGCTGCGCAGGAACGTCAGCTGTCCGGCTTCGGGGAAGGTTGCCAGAATGCGGATCTGCTCGTCGAGAGTCTCGAACCCGCTTACCGGCTTGCCGGCGGCCTCGGCGCGCGCCTTCAGCAGCAGCTCGACTCCCGACTGCGGATCGTAACCGGCCTTGGTCATCGGCGCGACGGACAGGGTCAGCGCCGCCAACCAGGGGCGCATCGGGTCCATCTGGGCCGCGCTCAAACCAATGGTTTTAGCGGCGACATCGAGCGCCGCCAGTTCATCCGCGGTCAGCAGGCTGGACAGCGGGGTCTCGGGCGAGATGCCGTACTGCTGGATCAGGGGCATGACCGCGGCCTGGTCATCGAGATTGGCGACCTCAAGGATCAGACGCGAGGCGCTGTCAAAGGCCGCATCGACCCGGTCCGAGCCCCAGGCCGTAGTCGGCCGCAGCACATGCACCGTACCGAACAGATAGAGAGTCGAATCGGCATCACGGATGACCCACAACGCCGGACCGGCTCCCTCAGCTCGCGGGGCCGAAGCGGTTACGGCGGCGGCCGGAGTCTGGGCCAGCACGGTTGTCGGCAGGCTGCCGACCAGGGCTGCGGTCAGGGCGACACCGAAAGTGGCACCGACGGCCGTGCGGGCCAGGTCGCTTGCGGAGATCTTGAGGCGGGTAATGAAGGTCATGATGAAATCCTGATTGAGGTTGATGGCGAAAAGCCGATTAAAGGTTGGAATTATTCGAAAAAGATGGACTCGATCGTCTGTTCGAAGGTCCGGGCGATCTTGAACGCCAAGGGCAGGGACGGGTCATAGCGACCGGTCTCCAGCGCATTGACGGTCTGGCGCGAGACGCCGAGCTGTTCGGCCAGATGAGCTTGGCTCCAGTCGCGTTCGGCGCGCAGCACCTTGAGGCGGTTGTTCATGTCCGCCCCCTACCGTCGGGCCAGCCACCAGCCGGCCCAGGCGAGGGCATAGCCGATGACCTGAAAGAGAGCCAAAGCGGAGACTCCGTTGATCAGCACAGTGATGGGATCACCACTCAGTATGGCCGGAAGCGGCCCTTCGCGCGTGGCGGTCACCAACGTGATCAGCACAACGCCACCAACGGCGACGCCGCCGGTACTGCCCCACCACCAGGCCCATTTGTGCGCCTCTTGGGCCGCCTCATCGAGAGCGTTCCACCAGAGGATGGAGGCCACCGCCACGACCAGCATGCTGAACGCACCACCGGCCGCCGTAACCAGCAATCCGACAGGACTGGCCGAACCGAAAGCGGCCGCCACTCCCGCACCAACGCCCCCGCCAATGGCACATAGCGCAATTCCCGCGAGGTATCGGACGAGCGGCCGGCGGGCCAGGGTCGTTGGAATGTTCATGTCAAGCTCCCACGTCTATTTGACAAGTGCGCTTTACAACACCTCACCCAAAAGTCAAGCTCCCTTGTCTCAAAAACAAGCTCACTTGACATAACCGCCGCGAGCCGCCGGCTGCGCTACTCAAGAATTGGAATCGGACGGTGGGGATCAATCCTGTTGCAAACCCTGCCTGATCGGCTTGGGTCCAGCGGCTCCCGTCAGCAGTTCGGGCCGGCTCAGCGCGCGGGGGGACTGGTCGACGGGGGCCAGCTCGTCCAGGTTTTTGCCCTCGTGGTCGACGTGCAGATCCTCGAACCGGCGGGCGGAGACCATCACCTGGCTCTCCAGCGAGCCGACGAACTGATTGTATTTGCCGACGGCGGTGTCCAGCGCGCGGCCGACGGCGGCGGCGTGGCCGCCCATCACCGACAGGCGTTTGTAGAGCTCCTTGCCCAGCTTCGCGACCTCTTCGGCGTTCTTGGTCTGCTCCTCGGCGCGCCAGCCGTAGGCCACGGCCTTGCACAGGGCGAACAGGGTGGTCGGGGTGGCGATCAGCACCCGGGCATCCATGGCCTGGGTGATCAGGTCAGGCTCGTGATCCAGCGCGGCCGAGAGGAAGGATTCGCCGGGCACGAACATCACCACGACGTCGGGGCTGGGCTTGAACTGGTCCTGATAGGCCTTGGATGACAGCTGGCGCACGTGGGTCTTCATACTGGTCGCGGTGCGCAGGGAGGCGGCCTTGGCCTGGGCCTCTTCGTCGCCGTCGGTCTCGTCGCCGAAGGCCAGCGGCACCTTGGCGTCGATCACGAACATGCCGCCGCCGGGCATGCGGACGATGAAATCGGGCCGTTGCTGGCGGCCCTGGTCGTCGGCCGCCGAGATCTGTTCCTGAAAGTCGAAGCGCCCGGCCATGCCGGCGGCCTCGAGCACATTTCGGCAGGTCTGCTCGCCCCAGCGTCCGCGCCGTCCGGTATTGCCCTTCAGGGCTTCGGTCAGCCGCCGCGCCTCGTCGCGGGTGGCGGTCGAGGCGGTCATCAGCAGGGCCAGCTGTTCCTTCAGCCCGCCCGTTTCCTCATTGCGGGTCTTCTCCAGCGCGGCGACATGGTCCTGAAATTTCTTCAGCGTCTCGGCGACCGGCTTCAGCTGGGCCTCCATCCGCTCGCGCGCCACCCGGTCCTGGGCCTGAAAGGTCTCGGTGGCGCGGGTCACCATCTGGTCGGCCACCGTCCGCGCCGAATCCGAGGCCTGGGCGGTCAGAAAAGCCGCCATCGATTCGCGGCTCTCCTCGATCAGCTCCAGCCGCGTCTCGGCCGCGCCCAGCGTGTTTTTTGCCTTCTGCCAGCCGAGCCAGGCCCAAAGAAAGCCGAGGCTTGCGATCGCCGTAACGCCGACAAGGAGCATATCGAGACTGTTCATGCTCCGTTCCTTACCGGGAATCGCTGGACGCCGCCACGTCCAGTCCCGAAAAAGAAACCGTCCGAAGCGTCCGGGCGCTGGATAGTCCGGTGCCTCATGACGGCACGATGGCATACCGCGGCGTCAGGTGCGGTCGTGTCGTTCAGGCCGGCCGTCTGGCCCGCATCGCCTGAACGATGGTGCCGTCGTCCAGCCAGTCGAGATCGCCGCCGACCGGCACGCCCCGCGCCAGCGAGGTGACGGCCACCGTATTGCCGGTTCCGGTCAGCCGCTCGGCGATATAGTGGGCCGTGGTCTGGCCATCGACGGTGGCCGGCAGGGCCAGCACCACTTCGCGCACCTCGCCACCGCGCACCCGGCCGCTCAGTTCGGCGATGCGAAGGGCCTCAGGTCCGACCCCGTCCAGCGCCGACAGCAGGCCACCCAGCACATGATATTTGCCGCGGAAGGCCCCGGACCGCTCCATGGCCCACAGGGCCCCGGCCTCCTCGACCACGCAGATCAGCGCGTTGTCGCGTGCGCCGTCGGAACAGATCGAGCAGGGATCCCGCGTGTCGGGCGCGCCGCACACCGAACAGGCGGTGACCTTGTCGGCGGTCTCCTGCAGCGCCGCCGCCAGCGGCACCAGCAGCTGCTCGCGCCGCTTCAGCAGGGCCAGGGCCGCGCGGCGGGCCGAACGCGGACCCAGCCCCGGCAGCTTGGCCAGCAGGCTGATCAGTCGTTCGATTTCCGGCCCGGCCGAGGCGGCCAAGTCAGAACAGTTTCGGCATGCCGGGGATATTCATCCCGGCCATCGGCCCGGCGGCCTCGCGCATCAGGGCACTGTTGACCTCGTCCAGCTTGCGCTTGGCGTCGGCATGGGCGGCGACGATGAGATCGGCTAGAATCTCGCCCTCGCCGGGGACCAGCAGACTGTCGTCGATAGTCACGCCGGTGATGTCGCCCGGCCCCCTGAGGGCCACGGTAACGAGGCCCCCGCCGGAGGTTCCGGAAGCGGTGGTGTCCGCCATTTTCGCCTGGGCGTCCTGCAGCTTTTGCTGCATCGCCTGGGCCTGCTGCATCAGGGCATTGAGATCGGTCATGATATCCAGATAGGTCCTTGAACGGTTTGGCGACAGAGGGTGCGCGGATCAGTCCTCGTCCGTCTCGCCCTCATCCGGGATGGCCGGCATCTCGACCGCCGGGGCCAGGGTGCGGATCTCGCCCAGCACGGCCCCGGGGAAGGTCGTCAGCACCGCCTTGACGAACGGATCGGCCTCAACCGCCGCCCGCTCCTCGGCCCGGCCGCGCTTCTCGCCCTCGATCAGGGTTTCGCCGCCGCCCTGGCCGTTGGCGGCGATCAGCCAGGTGCGGCCGGTCCATTCCTTCAAGCGACTGGCCAGCCGCCGCGCCAGATCGGCCGGAGCCCCCGGTGCACTCTCATAGGTGATGGCCCCCGGCTTGAAGGCCACCGGCTTGACGTAGCGCTGCACGTCCATCTGCAGGCTGATCTCGCGCTTCTCGCCGATCAGGGCCACGGTGGCCTCGAAGGTCTGCGGGTCGGGCAGGGCCGGGGCCGCCGCCGGACGCGCCGCCAGCTGGGCCGACGCGCCCCCGCCACCGCCGCCACGCGGACCGCCCCCTCCGGCTCCTCCGGCCGTCGGATCGCCGTCACGCAACGCCTTCAGCGCCTCTTCCGGACCCGGCAGGTCGGCGGCATAGGCCAGCCGCACAATGGCCATCTCGACCGCGTCGGCGGGACTGGGCGCGCGTCGCACCTCGTCCAGCGCCTTCAGCAACATCTGCCATACCCGCGCCAGCGTCCCGGCCGAGATCGCCGCGCCGAGGGCCGCCAGCTTCTGGGCCTGGTCATTGGGCAGGCGGGTGGCGTTGGGCCCCAGCATCTTGGCCACCGAGGCGGCGTGGCAATGTTCCAGCAGGTCGTTGGCCACCTGCACCGGATCGGCTCCATAGCCGTACAGGGTGCGGAAGCTCTCCAGCGCCTCGGGCGTGCGCCCGGCCATGATGCTCTCGAACAGGGCGATGGTCTGGCTGCGGTCGGCCAGACCCAGCATGTCGCGCACCGTCTCGGTCTTGACCGTTTCGCCGCGCTCGCCCTGCACCAGAGCTTGATCCAGCAGCGACAGGCCATCGCGGACCGAGCCTTCGGCCGCGCGCGCGATCAGGGCCAGGGCGTCGGCCTCGATGGCCATGCCCTCGCGTCCGGCGATCCGCTCCAGATGGCCGACCAGAAGCTCGGGCTCGACCCGACGCAGGTCGAAACGCTGACAGCGGCTCAGGATCGTCACCGGCACCTTGCGGATCTCGGTGGTGGCGAAGATGAATTTGGCGTGCGGCGGCGGCTCTTCCAGCGTTTTCAGCAGGGCGTTGAAGGCCTGGTTCGACAGCATGTGCACCTCATCGAGCACATAGACCTTGTAGCGCGCCTCGACCGGCGCATAGCGGACGCTCTCGATGATGTCGCGAATACCGTCGATGCCGGTATGGGAGGCGGCGTCCATCTCGACGACGTCCATATGCTGACCGGCCATGATGGCCGCGTCGTGCCGCCCGTCGGCGCTCAGGGCCAGCGACGGGCGGTCGATCGCGTCACTCTGGTTGTTCAGCGCCCGCGCCAGTAGCCGGGCGGTGGTGGTCTTGCCGACCCCGCGCACGCCCGTAAGCATGAAGGCATGAGCGATCCGCCCGCTGGAGAAGGCATTGGTCAGGGTGCGAACCATCGCCTCCTGGCCGATCAGATCCTCAAAGGTGCGCGGCCGGTATTTGCGGGCCAGCACTGTATAGGCGGCCCCGTCGTCGACATGGGCCGCCGGCCCGTCGTCGGACCCGGCGACCGGCTTGGGCGGTGCCTTCCCGGCCGCCACAGCCTCGGGCGCGGGCTCGCTCGCGTCGGGGGCGGCAGGCGCGCCGAACATGTCATCTGTGTCGGGGTCGCGCTCGACGACGTCACCGTCGGGAGCGTCTTCTTCCCAGGGAGGGCCATCGAGATTCGGATCGACGTCGGTCATGCTGCAGTCCTACCGCGAGTCAGGCCGTCCCGCGAAGGGCCGAATCACCGACGATCCGGTCGAAATCAGCGTGAATGGAGGTGGAGACCGACACGACCCGAAGGGGAATTCGTTGTGGCTGCTGCCTTCCGGCCCTGACCAGATTGGCGAAACCTTCGCCCGCACCGATCTCCGAGGCCTATATCGCGGTTCGGGCGGCCAGAATCAAGACGTCTCCCCAGCCGCGCCGCATCAGCCTAGTCTCTGGATCATGTCCCTTCCTGCCACCAACACCTTCGCCGGCAATCCGCTCGATCGAGCCGGCGACCTGCGCAACGATCCCCGCTGGCTGGCCGAACAGGCCGAGCGCCCCGACGCCCTAGCCATGGTCCTGTGGGAAGGTCGCCCCCTGATCGAGGATCACGCCGACGGTCCGCGCCTGAGCTGGCTGGCCCTGCCCCACGCCCGCGACATGGTGCCGGACCGAGAACTGTTTCTGGGTCTGTGGAAGGGGGCCCCCGTCTTCGCCATCGAATTCGAAGGGTCGATCGATCCGACCAGCGGGCCCGCCGCCGGTCTCGGCACATTCACCGAGATGCGCGAGGCCGCCGCCCTGCTCAGCGGAGCCGACGCTGCCATGGCCGGGGCGGCCAAATCCCTGTTCGACTGGCGTCGCCGTCACGGCTTCTGCGCCGCCTGCGGCATTGAGTCCGAAAACGCCTGCGGCGGCTGGAAGCGGATCTGCCCGGCCTGCGGCGTCGAGCATTTTCCGCGCGTCGATCCTGTCACCATCATGCTGCCGGTGTTCTGCTCGCCCGACGGGGACCGCTGCCTGCTGGGCCGACAGGCGGCCTGGCCCGAGGGGCGGATGTCGGCCCTGGCCGGCTTCCTCGAGCCCGGCGAATCAATTGAGGAGGCCTGTGCCCGCGAGATCGAGGAGGAGGCGGGCCTGACGGTCACCACAGTACGCTATCACTCCAGCCAGCCGTGGCCCTTCCCGTCCCAGCTGATGATCGGCCTGATCGCCGAGGTGTCTGATGACAATGCTGCGCCGGACCAGACCGAGCTCGAATCGGTCGCCTGGCTGACCCGCGACGAAGCCCGCGCCGTGCTGGCCGGCACCCATCCGTCCATCAAGGCCCCGCCGCGTGTGACCATCGCCCGCACCCTGTTACAGGCCTGGGTCGACGGTTTCGGGGTCTAGACTCGGACGGCCATCGCCCGCGCCGCCGCCAGATCGGCCGGGCTGTCGACCGACAACGGGGCCTCGGTGATCACGGCGGCCCAGATCGACAGGCCCATTTCCAGCGCCCGAAGTTGCTCCAGCTTTTCCCGGCGCTCCAGCGGTGACGGCGGTGCGGCACAAAAGCGCATCAACGCCTCGCGCCGATAGCCGTACAGGCCGATATGCCGCCACACCGGGCCGTCGCCGAACAGGGTCGAGCGGGTGAAATACAGGGCCCGTCCGGCGGTCGCCCCGTCGTCCAGTGCCAGCACCGCCTTGACCACGTCCGGATTGCCGCGATCGCCGACCTCGGCCTCCCGGGCCACCAGGGTGGCAATATCGCAGCCCGACTGTGAATCCAGCAGATCGGCACAGGTGCGGGCCAGCCCGGGGTCGGCGAACGGCATGTCGCCCTGCAGATTGATGATGGCGTCATGCTTGCCGTCGGGATCGATGGCCTCGACCGCGGCCCGGATCCGGTCGGACCCGGACGGCAGGTCGGGATCGGTCAGCACCGCCCGACCGCCCGCCGCCTCAACGGCCGCGACAATCTCCGCATCCCCGGCGGCCACGGCCACCGGCAGACCGGAAGCGACCGCCCGCTCCCACGCCCGCACGATCATCGGCCGGCCGCCGATATCGGCCAGCGGCTT
>TARA_R110002012_G_scaffold54730_5_pt1 | contig 15638 bp, 26 predicted proteins | sample TARA_R110002012 | Tara Oceans TARA_R110002012 (sample SAMEA4396515) | marine metagenome | biome: Westerlies Biome; feature: [DCM] deep chlorophyll maximum layer (ENVO:01000326); material: water (ENVO:00002006), including particulate matter (ENVO:01000060) such as... | depth 40 m
AGCAACATCATATCCTGTATCTGTTACGTCTGTAAATTTTGTTATTGCCATTATTATCTAATTTGTATAAATTCCGTTAATATTAATATTAAAAAATAAATCTTGATTACCAGTATTACTATCTTTTTTTAACCAAATATATAAATTATCATCTTCACTAAAACTAGCACCAGTAAAATCTTGAGTATGACTCCAGGTTTTATTTGCTGACGCAGGTGGTGTTATTGCACTTGTTGTAGCTATTAATGTAAGTGACATTGATCCTGAATTATTGCTAAGTGCACCTTTGTACATGTAAAACTTAAAAGGATCATTATAACCTACATCATTAGAAGTTCCTTGTATTTTAATATTTGTAATTTGTCCAGCTCTTGGTGCTATCATAAAACTAGAATAACTATCAGTAGAAGATATACTAGTAGGATCACTATCTGAATTACTCCAGTTTTCATACCAATTTCTATAAAATGTATAGTAATTAGTTGTACTTGTATTGTTTTGTCTATAGCCAGGGACCATTTGATGCCAATACTGACCCCCTAAAGTATCAGTTGTTAAAGCTACAGTTCCCGAAGCATTAGGAAAATTTATATCTCTAGTTGCTGTAGGATCAATAACATTTATTCGTGTTTTATGAGCATCATCTGTAGATCCTTCAAATTGAATACCAGCATTTAGATTGTCTGTAAAATCTAAACCAGTTGTACTTATTAAAGCTAATTGAGCAGCACCATCTTTAAAGTTTATATCTCCACCCTGAGCATTTATTTCTACGTTTCCTTGAACACTAAGATTTAAATCCGCCGCAGTACCACCTGCACCGTCAACTGTTGAAATTTTTGATACACCACCCCATCCACATTGGAAGTTTAAAAATTTATCATCTCTTTCAGGAGAAAAAAGATATGCTTGATACACGCCGTCAGTAGTAGTAGTAGCAGGACCAGATTGCAATGTCCACAGTGGAGAAATTCTTCCACCGTTAACCGGGTCTGTAGAACTACCACCAAGTGCTGTAGCATTTATTCCACCCCAAAAAGTATATGCTCCTAAGTTTTGGTTTCCATAACCTACTCCATTAGTAAAATTCATTTGACCGCCAGCTAAATTAGCAGCTGCTGCAGCTGAAGTTCCTGACAAAAAAGTCATACTTCCTCCAGCTACACCTGGCCCAGAAGCCTCTCTTCTAATTTGAAATGTATTAGCATCAGCCTTTCCAAACGAGGCTATCAATCCTGCAAAGTTTACAATATTAGAAGTACCGTCTTTTAAATCAATATCACCTCCATCTGCGTTTATCTCTATATCACCAGATGAATCTAAGGTCATGTTTCCAGTGTTTGCAATAGTTAATGCTCCACTATCAGTTAAAGTATTACTAGCATATGTTAATGTAGATTGAATGTTAAGGGTATCAGTACTTGCAAATGTAGCTACACCATTAACTGTTGTTCCATTTAATGTAACCTTTGTATCTGTATCTACCCATGGTACATTAACTACCATTTGATCATCAGAATTTAATTGCACACCATATGTTCTTGATGCTGTAGTACTCACAGCTGTACCCGCTACTGATTGTACTGTATTACTAAATAATTCAACACCACCTCTTGTAGTTGCTGTAGCTTGTGGTAAAGTGTAAGTAGTATCAGTCCATGGTACATTTACTACAGCTTGATCACTAGAATTAAACTGTATACCGTAGGTTCTAGCCGCAGTAGCAGTAACTGCATTTGCTGCTACACTTTGTTCTGTGTCATCTTCTATTTTTAATAACCCTAAAACACTAGATGTAGCAGGTAAATATGTGGTATTAGTATCATCTTTCCATGTTATAACTCTACCATCCCAAGTCAATACTTGACCTGCTGTAGGTCGGGTGTCATTTATATTACTTACAAACAACACCTTCTCTACAGTTAAATCATTTAAAACTTGTACTGTTTTAAATCTTTCGGTATTTCTGCCTAAATACTCCACTTTAGAATTTGTATTTTACCTCGCCATTTTGGATATATATTCCTTCTGGTTTTCTTATAACTTGTCCATTTAAATTATACATAATATCAGATCCAAAAGATCCTTTCATTATTTCTATAATTTGTGAATTACCGCATGGTTCATTTGTATCGCAGTCTATATATTCAACTACAAAAAATTCTACATACTCTGTTTCTATTATTGTATCAAATACAGTAACTTCTACATATTCAATAACATCTACAAATAAAGTATCTAAAGCTCCTTCCATCCATAGTGTATCTGTAACATATATGTATTCAGGAACAAATACTTCTACTTCTACTGTATCTATAACTATCTGTGTTATATACTCTGTTTGTATAATAGTATCAAAAATAAAGTTATCTACGTATAATGTATCTGTTATAAATACTGGTACATCTACATATACTGTATCACATGGTTCTACAGGTGGTTCACAGTTTATAGGTAGAGTTGGTTCTGCCCCATTCTCATCCCCTGCATCTACACAATCTTCCCATCCATCATTTAACCAAGAAGTTTGTACACACCCTAATGGAGCATATTGAGTCCAGTTAGCTGGGTCATCACCACAATAAAAACCCTGTTGCTCTGCACAGTTTAAACATAACTCTTGGAAATCGTAACCTTGTGCATTGACGAACGAGCCAATAAACACAAGTAATATATATATAATTCTTTTCATTCTTTAAAATATTAAATAGTTAAAACCAAATTTAACATCAAAGATTGGTTTACCCCAATACTTTTGATGGGTGCCTTCTACAAATATACCTAAATTTTTCGTAATTCTAGCACCCAGAACCATTCCAGCATCCCATTCAAGCATATCTTTACTATTCTCATAAACATAAGAATATTCATCTAAGCCATAATGATATGGCATTACATTAGTCCAAGCATGTAACCAAAACTTAGGTGTATGTTTATAATAAGCTAAACCAAATACAACACTAAGTTCTTTTTGATCTCCTAATTTTTCTAACTCCTGTTCATTAAATCTGGCAACTGCATCTCCAAAAAAGTGGTGGTAGAATTCATCATTGGAGGTAGCTATCAATAACGAATCCCCACCACTAACGTCATACCAGTTCTGGTTGACGTAAAATCCTTGGACCCACTGTTCTGGTGCATATCCAAAATCTTCTGCTAGATCTTGAAATGTATTTTCTCCTGGTACCCAAAAATCATCTATAGGAGAAAATCCGTACACAGGATGTACACGTAAAACTCCACCTATTGTAAAATCCCAGTTACCTTTAGTTACCCTATATCTCGTATCAAACGAAGTATATTTTAAATCTATTCTTTGGTTATTTGTATATTGTACTTTAGTTACGCAGCTATTTCCCAAGTATCTAAGCCAGAAATTCTGCTCAGTAAACTTATCACCACGATTACGTATAAACGAATAATTAAATAAATACTCCCAACCAATAGAATTACCAATAGTGACATTATCTGCAATATTGTCTTCAGTACCATAATACCATGTTTTAACTTTATATTCATAATCAAATCTTGCTATTTTTCTTAACCCTATAGTTAAATTATAGTCATAGGGATTAACATCTGTCACTTCAGTATAACCTTTATCTACTGCTGTATAATCTTGATCTTCTATAAACGATGTACCTGTAGACACCGATGTATAAAAGGTAGAGTATTTAAAAAAGTTATTTTGTGCACAACATTTCTTTGGTGTAGCGCATGATACTAGTAAAATTACTAGTAATAATATTATTTTTTTCATTACTTATTTTCTTTACTTTTTTTTATTTTCATTAAATCTGCGCATTTTTCATAGTCCTCTTCTCCTTCGAAGTATTCTATAAGCGCTGTAAAATTAACATCTTCTTCTTCTAATATATTATAAGGTAACATTATCTCATCTTCTGTATCCACAAGATCTTCAAATGTAGCTTTTTTTGTTACAATTAAATAAGCATAATTCATTGCTTCTGCTAATATTTCATGATCATATTTTTCTCTAGGCATAGTCTACATATTTAATTGTAACTTCTTCTCCTGCTTCTAATGCTGCTGCAATGGCAGGATAAATTCTTGCATAATTTTTAGAAGAACTTCCTATATAACCGTTCTTCTCGACTTGGTTGTTTTTCTGTGTGTCCCCCACAAGTAAGCACCCACTCGTGTGTTCATCAGTGTTACCACAATGAATAAGGATATACTTAAAGTTAGGAACGTCAATAACATGAAGAGTCCCCCTATGAATATCAGCAAAACGTGTAGTATAATTTTCATGTATTCTACCATGCGTCCTAAGTATAACTTTATACTCTCCCGCAGGTATCCTAGTTTCATGCATAACTTTTTCATTTTTACTATCTCTATATTCATCTTCTAATGTGTATGCTAAAAATTTTTTATTATCAGGATCCGTAACATCAAACAACACTCCCGATGTTGAGTCCGCCTCACTGCTTATTCTTATTACTTTTAATTTCATTTCGTTTTTTTATACTTCTTATTAATTTTTCCAAATACTCCCCAAAACTTCTAATTGACATGCATTCTAAAGTCATCATTACTTCACCTCTAAAACATAGAGCACTGCCATGTAAATCTAAAGTTTCTGCTCCGCCTATTTTGCGTACTAATACTTTTTTATTATCTTTTATAGTTTTAAAATTGTATTTATCTTTTAATATTTTTCTTGTTATTGCCATATCATTTGTTTTTTTGATTTGCCAAAGTCAATGGCCATCTATTATCAGGACACGTTGAAGTGGCCCATTTTGCTTTCATCTCTATAAAACATCCGCACTTTGTACATTGAGTATCTTTTCTAAAAGGACAAACTTCACATATTTTTAATCTAGTTTCATACTGAGTTTCTGAAACATTCTCCATCCCACTTCTAACATAACTAGTTGCTGACTTAGCAAAAGTAAATGCTCTTCTAGCTAGGCTAGGCATTTTTTGTGGTATACTAGCTTTATTAGCATCAGTTTGTTTTGGTTTTTTCTTGTTACATCCGCATCCCATAATACATAATTTTAACGTTCATATAATCCTATATCACCGCCACCTCTGACACGTGAATCAGTTTTAATTTCTTTTTTAATCTTATTCTCTAGTTTATCTAGACTTTCAACAATACTACCAACCTTTTCTAAATTAATAGCTACGTCTTTAGCATTGTATAAAGGTTTACCATTCTCTCCTTTTTCTAAAAAATCTATATTTTCAAAATAAGAAGTAAGCTTATCTACAGCTCCTTTGGCAGACTTCATTAACCTCATTGTATGAGTTTCTTGAAATTCTAAATACTTACCCATGGCATGTTTAATATCTTCATCTTCTTTCCATTTAGGATCTTTCATAAAATCATTTAACACAACTTCCCTTCTTTTTAAATTAGGATAAGCCATATAAGGGCTATTAAAATCGCACATAAAAAATATATACGCTATTTCTTTATTAGCCTTTTCTTTAGACTTTGTTTTATCTCGCTTCCATACTTTATTAAATATTGGAATCGCTAATGATTCCGCATTTAATACTACTTGACCATCTCTTAGATCGAATAATGACGCCATACTTTTCTAATTGTATATATTACTAATCCTACTATAGGAATAATTGTTATTAAGTTAGGATGGGATTCCCCGCACAGTCCTAACATATGTTCTATAAATTCTATCATATTTGTCTACGTTTACGATCCATATAATCTTGAGTCTTTTTACTCTTGTTTATAAGACCTGGGTTTTGAGGATTATCTAAACTATTTGTTTGTTTTAATCCTTTTATTTCTTTATCTGTTAAGTATCTAATATTTTTTCCATACTCTTCTCCTCCTTTTAACCTGGGATCTAATTTAGTATTTACAACTTCTTTTGAATAAGTAGTTAATTTTTTATTATTATAAAATTCTACAAAAGTTTTACCTGCTATATTACCATTAGGTTTTTTTAACTCTTTCTCTATTTCTTTTAATATTTTATTGATATTCTTCATTCTCACTATTTTTAGTAACACCATTTATATCTGGTTGCATAAAGTCTGGAAGATCTGTTTTAGCTTCTGCTATCTTTCTCATACGTTCTGGTAATCTTTTTATTTTACGTTCATAGTAATCAATCTTAGCCTGCCATACACCTACTTTAGTCTCATCCGGATTTTCTTTTGTTTTTTCCGCCTGTAATTCTTGTCTATACATATCAAGATCTTTCTTGAAATTATATAAAAGAGCTTTCTCTATTGAATCCCTATGTTCTCTCTGTCTCGCCATTTATTATATATAATCTTTTTGGTTTAACCTTAAAGACCCCAAAATGATGGAGTCTTATTTTTACACACTCGTCTGTTTCCATACAATCTTTAACAAACTTAAATTCTGATCTAACTATACTTTCTATTACAAAAGGAGGTAAATCATATTCTTTAGCTAATTGTTTTATTATATCTTTCATACATTAACTTAAGAATTCTTGGTTATACTCTAATGTTACTACATCTGAAGTAACAGGTCCCCATCCATCTAAACCACTACTAAAGTCACTAGTATAAGTAAACAATAAAACACCTGATGCATTAAATACTTTAAAAACAATATCTTTAACCCAAAATACTGCACCGACTGAAGGTTTATCAAAAGCAACAGGCCAATTAATTCTATAAATATTGTTATAAGGAGCACTAGGTGCACCACCAGAATTGTCTGTAACAACTTCAGTTAATGTATCTTGAGCAATAGGATCAGTAGAAGCCCCATACCCAAAATAAACAAAACTTGTTGTAACTGGATCTCCCTGGTCATCCGTACCATCCCAATTACCTCCTGTTGTATTTTGTAAATACATTTTAGCAGAAGTTTGATGATAATCTCCCGCAGTTTCTGTATACCCACCACTTATAGTTTTACTCATACCAGCAAGAGCAATAGCAGACGGATCAGCAGTAAACGTACCTTTTAACCAACCAACATCTGGTACAACCGTTGCTATAGGTTCTGTTACAAATTGCACTCCCAATCCTAATCCTATACCTCCCATTACGCTGCGTCTATAGTTACTGCTCCTAATGAATACCCTATTATTATACCACTGTCTAATTCTATATCATTAAAATTTCCATATAACATTGTACCCGCAGGCACAGTAATAGTACCAGGTAAAGCTGCATCTGATCCCCATGGTAGGTTATCTCCTTGCCAGCATTCTGATGTATCTATTACAGATTCTGTTAATGCGTATAATGCATAGAATGGTCCTACGTGTCTTTTTACACCAGTAATGTATGTTACTACACCCTGTCCAAACTCTTTCTTATCGTTAATACGTATAGATTCGTTTAATATACTTTTCCATGTCCTTGCCATTATTATCTTTTTATTTATTATTACTATTTAGTTGCGGGTGTTGGAATCGAACCAACCTAGACGGGCTAATGAAACCCGTGAGTAACCACTACTCTAACCCGCTATACTGTTATGATTATCAATTTCCATATAATCAAAATCTGATTTAAATGGATCGTTATGATTATAATTACCTTGTTTCTGATCTATAGTAGGAGTACCTAATATGAATCCTACTTTGTTATAATCTTTATCTCTAACTGTCCATAACCATCTGTTTGTACCATCTTTTAGTAGATGGGTATACTCTGCTTTAAATTTACTATTAGTAAATATTTCTAAAGCTTCTTTTCTATCTACATAGGATAAAGCTCTAAACTTTGCATGGGTACACTGATAAAAATCTTTATCATGTTCTTTTTTTTGCTTATCAGTTAACTTACTCCAAGCTTCAGCCCTCTTTTTTCTTTTTTCATGTAATGCATCCATTAATCATATTTTTATATCTCTACCCCAAAATTAAATACCATTAATCTAAATCTTGAACATTTACAATCTTTTTCACACATTGATGAAAAACACATATAAAATTCCAGAATAGTTAATGTTCCAAATCTTAATGATATATCTATCTTATTCTTTTTATTTCCCTTTTTCCATGAGTTTATAAAATTCATTTCGCTATAGTTTATTAGTTATTAGAATCCAAATATAATAAAATAAATTAAAAAAAATAATTTTCTATAATATTTTTTTCATGGTAAGTATTCATAGATGCAGACCATTATTGAAAACTCCCCCCGGGCCCAACGCGCAATCAAACCCCCCGTGGGTCGAAATTAAATAGATCTATCACCTTCACTAATATTAGATATGAAAGATACTAATCTTCCATCTAACGCTTTCACTACAGTTCGTGGTCCTTACACACGTAAGGCTGAGAATGGTGGTGGTGAGATCTTAGTTCTTGAGCAATCAGGCAAGGTAACCAATGTTGATACCAACACAGGTGAGCTTACTGTTGCTAACAAGACTGAGTTCATCATGTACAATCAAGAGGTACATGAGGCTATCATGAAGATCATGGCTGATAAAGGCTATGTGATCCTGAAGTAAGCGTTAGAGTAGCAAGCAACAGTCCAGCAAGACAATAGCTTGGGGAGTTCCCGCACACTCTCTTACTCAGTGCGGGCCTTATGGGTTTATTGTGTTTTTTTTATTAGATCCATGACCTTCACTAAACTTTGGTAACTAATATCTAACTGATCATGAATGATAAAGAATTAACTTATGAAGAGCTTCTTGATGAACTCTATAATGATAAAGATAGCTATGAAACAGGCTTCTAATTGTCTGTTTCTAGCTCAATCTAAAACTCTTTGGTTAGAGATGACTAATTAATTATACCCTCATATGAATGTAACATTTGATTAATTAGTCTTTTTTTTTATAGATCAAAGACCTTTACTAAAGTTGGGAATAAACATAACTACTAAAGAGAGAATACAGAGAATTATATTCCTGATTGTCTCATTAAAACAAATCTAACCACAGAGTGAAAGCATAATTACGAAAGTAAATGTATTCTCTTACAGTAGTCTATGTATAGACCCACATTTTAATCAATTTAAACATAACCCTGATTACTATAGTATTAATATATATATAGCGAAAGTATAGTAATCTACAAAAACGAAGAGCACAATGATATAACCGTGCAACAGTCAGTATGGAAGACTTAAAAAATAGAATCAATCAGTTCACAACTACTATGAATGTAGGAGAATGTGCACTACTAGCAGTTCAGCGAGTAAGAAATGTACACAAAGACGGTGTAGATACTGGACAACCTCAATACCAAGGTAACTTTGGTGAAATAATGAATGTAAGCAACAATAATAACAATAGTGCATTACAGCTATTAAATTTAGACGATAGTCGATTTAAGCGTGGTGCAAGACGTGCGTGGGTACTGTCTACAGTTAAACAATTAACTGAAATTGCTAAAAACAGTGGTATTACATTAAAACAAGAGGATATTGACAAATTACAAATAGGTGAAGGCTTATTTGTAGGTGCAAAGAATGCTCATCTAAAAATGGGTGATAACCAACATAACCTTAAGCTAGAAATCTTAGAAACATTTGAGATGGATAGTTATCAAGCTCAAGACCCTGAAAACAGGTGTAAAAGAGCTGGTAAGGATGGTCCTATCATTTATGGTGACAATAATGGCACTAGAGCAATGATATTTAGTAATGTCAAAGTTAATATGGAAACACTTAACACTAAAACAGGAGAAGTAACTAGAACTGTATCTCACACATTAATACCTGAGATGCAAGAAGCTGCTATGACTGTTGAAGCAAATGTTACATCTGAGAAAGCATTTGATGACATTCTAGATAGAAGACTATAATCTTGCTGGATGTATGATTGACAAGTAATGGACGCTATAGCTACCGTTCATTGCTTGTTAGTTATATTTATAGCGAAAGTAATAATTTATAAAAATATATAAAGACATGAAACAATTAATTTTATTTATGCGAGAGATTGTATTAATCAGCATTGCATTCTTTGGTATGATATACTGTTTTACAGTACCGTTCCAAATAATGTATAAAATCATACCAACTACTCCACTTACGGGTAGTTTCTTATTTGTAGCATCATGGGTGCTATGCTTTGTTTTATATTGTTTGTTAGACGAGATAAGAATTAGCTATTCTCAAGGACAAGGAATATTTAGAAAACTAAAACAATATCAAACCTATTAGTGGGGTAAGATGTATTAGTAATAATATGTTAGGATGTTTTTGGCTAACCCATAGTGTGTATAAAGCCTCTTTTTGTGTCCTCATTAATCCCCACTAATACTTATTAACTATATGAACAGGTTGTATTTAATTATTAACTACCAGTTATACTTTGTGTGAATAATACGTTCCCTGTTCATATAGTTTTAATAAAAATATAAACAATGACAAGTGTTGAGCCGTGAGGCTGCATTAGACATGAGATTAAATCCTCATGTACCACGGATAAGATCCAAATGGTCTTGTAAAGCACGTCACCAGGTAGATCATGTATCCATTGCCGTAGGGTTTTCGATATGTTTTTGTTGTTTGCTAATCTAATGAGTCATATATACATAGTTGAATAAAACTTATTCTTGGATAACAAGGGTATGTAAGTTATCAGTTGAGTATAGACTACATTAGCGTGTGAACTCTGGACTGCTCTGATCTTGTCAGTGTTTATGTATGAGCCAGTGATATGATTAGATAATAAAGATAGGCCGGCCAGCTTATCGCGGGAAAGTAGTCTTATAGACGACCGAACACAATAGTGTTTAACCCATTATTATTGAAAGTATCACTAGGCTTATACGCTTAAAGCAAATACTATTATCATAAGGATAATGTATAAATATTTAGTTATGTCTATTCTCATTGAGTACAATATACATATCTAATGTTAAACTAATGTTAAACTAATATTAAATAATAATTAAATTATGAATAGTAAAATAGGACATACATATGAAGAAATTATGCCTGTAGATATAGAATATACTTACGTTAAGCCTGGATATAAAAAAGTATATAATACAGCCAAATTAAAAAGAAAGTTTGATACTTTATTAAAACAATTCCGGGCGTATAATAAAAAGAAATGATATGAAAATAAATTTAAAAGGAGAATTAAATAAGAAATATGAATATCTTATGAATTTAAGTCAGAATCCTAGTAAGAGGAAGACTGAGCTACCTTATGCTGTTGAGGTATTAGATGCTAAATTAACGGAGTTAGAAGCTTCATTAGATAGTATTAAAAAAACAGCAAGCAAAGATGATATAAATATAATCGAACACAGATCAACAAGTTTAAAAGCTGCTATAACCTGTTTAATAATAGGAACATTATAATGGTAGAAATAGCTATAATAAGTTTTATTGCAGGGCTAGCAATGGGCTTTTATTTTTGTATATTTGTAAATGATTTTATTGACAAAAATTTAAAATAATACACACATCAGCACCAAATAAATGTTTGAGATGACATTGTTGGAATATGTTTGATGTTTATACATTGAAAGAGCATGCTAGTTACTCGAAACATGACTGTGTTTTTAGGTTCGACTCCTAGCATCTCAACATTTTTTTACATTACAATCATAAATTAATCAGAAACTGTAGGCATAGTTATAAATTAATAAAAGATTAAAATGATTGGAACAAAAATAATAATGGTCATGGTGACCGCTGTAATGCTCTTTGCTGTTTGGCGAGTACTTACAGGTAATTTGAAGGATGAATAGTATCATGAGTTATATGAAATGGTGTTCTTTGTTAGATCAGGAAGATTTAACAGAGATGAAAAAATTGCATAAAGAAGCAATAGATAATAATAGTGATACTATTACATTCTTAAATGTAGAGTATAAAACAGAATATGTAGAGTCCGTTATCAGTTATATTGAAGACTTTGGTCTTAATAATAATATAAATAATCATAAAGAAGCGGAAGATCTAATTTATTAAATAATATGAACCAGCATGCGGTAACGCAGAAGTAATAATAATAATATGAGTAAAATAATATTAGTAACGGATCAACACCCGTTAGCAAATAGTCTATGTCCTTTTGAGTTAGGGACAATAGATGAGTGTGTTGAGTATATATCTAAACAAGAAGTCGTTGGGGTAGATACAGAAACTGATGGTAAAGACTTCACTCGTAAGAAAATAGTTATGTTTCAAATTGGAACAGCTGATGTTCAATATGTTATAGACACAAGAACTATATCTATTGAACCATTACGAGCTTATCTAGAAGGATCTGCAACTAAAATATTTCATAATGTTAAATTTGATTATAAATTTATTAAATCAAATTATAATATAGAAGTAAATAATATATATGACACCATGTTGGCTGAATGTATATTACATTGTGGAAAAGATAAGTGGGGCTACAGCCTTAATAGTTTAACTCAAAGATATCTGGAGATATCACTTAACAAAGAGGTTCGAAACAAATTCATCGGATTAGAAGGTAATCCTTTTACATCTGAGCAAATATGTTATGGTGCAGAAGACGTCCAATTTTTATTAAAAATAATGGATATACAGTTGAAAGAGATACAAAAGTTAGATTTGTATACTTTGCTGTTGCTCGAAACCAAAGCATCTCTAGCATTTGCTGACATAGAATACAATGGTCTATGTTTTGATAAAGAATCTTGGCTTGACAATGCAGTCAACAATGAGGGTTTGGTGCAGGAACTAGCTTTAAAATTAGATGATGAAATTATAGTTAACAATATGAACAATTTCATTGATGATTATGTACAGCTTGATATGTTTACACCAGCAGATGAACTGAGAAAAGTCAATGTTAAGTGGTCTTCTCCTTTACAAGTAAAGCGAGTTATGAACTCTTATTTAGATATAACTTTAGAAAAAGTTAATGCTTTTGAGTTATATAAATACAAACATAAACCCTTGGTTGCCAAGTACTTACAGTATAAGGAGAAACAAAAGATATCTAGTACATACGGTAAATCATTTACAAAGTACATAATGAAAGATGGTAAGGTTAGAACCAGCTTTTGGCAAGTACTCAATACTGGACGTGTGTCTAGTGGGTCCAAAGAGGATCGTAAGCCTAATATGCAAAACATTCCAGCCAGGAATGAGTTTCGGAATTGCTTCACTGCAAGAGATGGATACAGTATTGTATCTGTTGATTATAGTGGGCAGGAGTTAGCTATTATAGCTTATGGTTCTCAGGACCCTGTATGGATTAAGTGTAGAAAAAACAATGAAGATCTACATTCAGTTTGTGCAGAGCTAGTCTTTGGGGATAAATGGCGTACAGGTGATAAGAAAGCATTAAGAACTATGATTAAGACTATAAACTTTGGTTTAGCTTATGGTATGAGTAAGTTTAAATTGTCTGATACATTAAATATTAGTGTAGATGAGGCTGATAAACTTATAAAGAAATACTTTAGCGCTTTTCCAAATATTAAAGCATTCTTAAATAAACTAGGACAGTATGGTGTAACCAATGGATTCATTAGAACGTTTAAACCTTATAGAAGGATTAGATGGTTTCCTGGATGGTATAAAGGTATAGCCTTTGCTGCTCAAGATTTTAAGACTAAAGGTTCTATTGAGCGTGCTTCTAAAAATACTCCTATTCAAGGTACTGGTGCAGATATGATTAAACAATCTATGATTCTTATTAGAGAACATATTAAAAAGTTTAAACTGCCGTGTTATATGGTAACACAAGTACATGATGAGATAGGTGTAGAAGTAAGAGATGATTTTGCTGAAGAATGGGCAAAATTACAGTGCAGGCTAATGAAAGAAGCTGGCGCAATGATTATCAAAGGGTTTGATATGACTGTAGACTATACAATAACTAAAAAATGGAGTAAATAATATGGAAACAATGTCTAAATCAAAAGATAAAATTCAAAGACAAGGTCTAAATATATGGTGGGATAAGCCGTGGTACGGCAGGGGGACCCTACAATATGCTACCGGAACCGGTAAAACACGTTGTGGAGTGTTGGCTGCGGCTTACATCGCCAAAATAACTAATATGGAAGCTAGGATATTAATATTAACTCCTACTGAAACTATTAGAGATAGATCATGGAAAGATGAATTTTATAAATGGGAAGAAGGTGACGTCTTCGAACAATGTGTTAAATGCGTATGCATTCAAACAGCATATAAATGGATGGGTCATACATTTAATTTAATAATAGCTGATGAGATTCATAATTATATGAGTCCAAAGTTTGTTAATTTTTTTGTAAATAACAGGTATCAGAAAATATTAGGACTAACTGCTTATGTAGATAAAATCAAATTACGTATTTTATCAGGTATAAGTCCTATTATTCACAGTGTTACAACTAACGAAGCAGAAGATCTTGGATTGATTAGTCCTTTCAAGATATATAACGTGCCAATTAAGTTAACAACTTCTGAATTATCTGAATATACAAAGGCTGATAGAACATTTAACTCTTTATTTCCATATTTTAATAAGGATCTAAAGACTATGTTCTCTTGTATGAACCCAGCCAATTATAGTATATTTTTAAAAACTAAAGGACATGTGTTAGATAATACTAATTCAGGTTATCCTTTTATGTGCAATGCTGCAATGACTAAGCGTAAGAACATTATTTATAATGCTCAAGCTAAATTAGAAGCAGTTAAATATATATCAAATATGAATCTTGAGAGAAAAGCTATTATATTTTCTCAGACTATTGAATTTGCTGACAAAGTCACAGATGCGTTAGATAATTGTGTAAGTTTTCATAGTAAAATTTCTAAAAAGAAACGAACTATAAACTTAGATTTATTGAAAAGCGGGAACTCAATAACACGAATATCTACTGCAAAGGCTTTGAACGAGGGTATGAATGTACCTGATATTTCCATGGCTATTATAGCTAGTGGGACAAGCAAAACAAAAGATATGATACAGCGAATAGGCCGTACTGTTCGTTGGGAAGATGGCAAGCAGGCTCTGATTTATCGTATCTATGTTGAAAATAGTCAAGAGGAGAAGTGGATGGCTTCCTCTCAAGAGGATTATAATGTTAAATTTTTAAATATTAATGAATATGAAAACAATTCTTGAAGTCAAGGATCATCTTCGTAAGCATTATGAGTCTGGAACTAACTGTCCCGCTTGTGGACAGTTGGTTAAGGCTTATAAACGGAAGTTGAATTCTAATATGTGTAGAGCATTAGCAATAATATACTCTAGAACAAAAGGTGCAGGTATGTATATACATGTACAAAATGAATTTACTCTCTTAGGATTGAGAGCTACTGCTATGGATTACACTTATTTAGAAAAGTGGAAATTTATAGAGTCTAATCCTGATAAAAATGGTCATTGGAGAGTAACTGATAAAGGTAAAGCATTTGTAGAAGATACTATAGTTGTACCAGCTTATTGCTTGGTATATGCTGGTAACGTATATGAATGGTCTACTGATACAGTAAATATGACTGAAGCTCTTACAACACGTTTTAAGTTAGAAGACGTGCTAGATTTAAAAAAACTAATACTTAATAAAGATGGCTAAAATATGGGATGAAGGTATAAATAATATACCATACGAAGCTATAGAAGATTACTATGAGTATAAAGGCAGACTTCTTGAGAAGAAGGTCTATACTGTTGGTAGTCAGTTGATTACAAGTTATAAAAAAATTAAGCCTGTAGTAAATGTACAGAAAGTTAAAAGAAAATCTTT
>TARA_R110002012_G_scaffold69866_6_pt1 | contig 15620 bp, 29 predicted proteins | sample TARA_R110002012 | Tara Oceans TARA_R110002012 (sample SAMEA4396515) | marine metagenome | biome: Westerlies Biome; feature: [DCM] deep chlorophyll maximum layer (ENVO:01000326); material: water (ENVO:00002006), including particulate matter (ENVO:01000060) such as... | depth 40 m
ATATTATTATATTTACTTGATTAACATTATTCTGGGTTATTCTGATGACCAGAATAATAGAATGATGTAGTAGTTATTGATTACTGTATCATATTACTAACATTCTTATTATTCTGATGATTCTGGTGAAAAAAATACCCCTCCCCCCATACCCTCTCCCCCCATAGAGAGAGAAGGTAGTAGTAGTAGTATAATAATAATAAGAATATAAGAATAATATTAAAAAATAGTAGTAGTTACTAACTACCATGTCATTTTGACAAGGTAAACATTCTGGTCAACCAGAATAATACCAGAAACATCATCGGGGAGGGTAACTTCTATCTGTATATCATATATGTATATATCATATCATATCTTCATAGTATAACTATATGATATAAAACCAATTGGAATACACCCAATGATTTTTAGTGGAATTTGAATGGTAAAATAATTGTTACAATTTGACTATAACCTTTATAGGGGGAATTAGGTATTTCTCGCATTTAAGAGGTGGAGTTGGTGAGCAGGTCGGGCCGTCAAGGTTACTCTTGAGATGGCTGTTCTTTATAAGGGGCGGCCCACCCTCAATTTTTGCAAGAATCGCAGGTTCCTGCATACTTAATTTTAAAACTTTCTTTTAATAAACTTCTTTAGATAAACTTTCTTTTAATAAACTTCTTCTATTACCATATGGTTCTTTAAAGTTTCTACGAAGTAACTTGCTTAAATTTTGGTTAAGTGTGCTTAAGTAAAAAGTATAGCGGTTTAAGTGAGTTACGAGTAGAAATTTGCAAAGCGTATAAAGACCAGATATGGGGACACTCCTAGTGTTTATTAGGCATTAGCACACTAATACTCTATAAACCGTCATTTTACTCCGTAACCATATGGTCAAGTTTATAATGTTTTAATGTTGGGTTTATTGTATTGAATAATAGGTGGGTTAGGCAGAACTAAAACTTTATATTACGCAGACCTTAAGGCAAAGTTAGCGGGTATTTCGGCCTACGGCAATAAATTCTAACCAGAACTTATATTGGTTTATTAGATATGAGTAGTGTGTAATAATACACACTCCGTATAAATACCACTCATATTCTATAAACCTAAAGTTCCCGTTAGAACTTAACTCATACCATATGGTGAGTAAATTAGGTATGTATGAATGGATTAATTCTGTTCATGCTCCTTAATACGAATCCCCCTTACTAATATGCGGTTCTATTGGTTTATAGAGCATTAACCTGATTAATACTACTTAAACGCCGAACCATATGGTTATATCTTTGTAATATACCCCATATAATATATTTACTAATATAAAGTATGGTTAAAGAAGCAAATCAATGGCAAAAGTGTCAAGCCTGTGGGCGAAACTTTGTAAAAGATTCAATTCGTGATTATAGTATTATGTGCGGTGGATGCAAAAACTATTTTGGGTGATTAAATGAGTGAAGAAAAAATAGAGCATTATGATAAATTGCCGGAAAATTGGCCGGACGCTACTTATTATGATTATGGTTTTGAAGAAGAAAATAAAGAAATAAGGTTAGCCTTTGCTAGACAACAACTTGAAGAACATTTTAGTAATAAAACTCATAAAATAATAAGTTATAGTTGTGATGATGATATATTATGGTATAGAATTATTAAAAAATAATATATGTCTGGTATACACAAAGATTACTACCATATGGTAATTTGGATTGTGGTGTTAAAAGTACACTTCTGAATACTTCAAATAGTGTTAGCAGTAGTTGTTATTTACTGTATCAAAATGAAGTATCTACTATGTCAAAATGACCATGTATTTAAAACATACATTGTTATATTAAACTATTTACATACCATATGGGTCTAACTTTGTGTTACCCTTATATAGTCTAAATGTATGCAAGGAATACCCTGCGGGGATAATAAGGAGAGATAAATAAATATGAATGAACAAGAATGGAATGACCGTTTAGTTGCACCACTACAAGAGGCAATAGATGCGGGAGTTTTTGATGAAGGAACAGCAGTAACACTAGGTTACTTGGTTAATTTGGGTAATAACTCAAATGAAGCCGATTTAGAAGGTGTTGCTAAGAGTATTAAGGAACTATGTAAGGGAAAACCCGGTAGTCCTTTTGGTAGGAGAGGTAAGCCTCCAGCACTACCATCAGGCCCATTGGCTGTATTAGACCAAATTAGTGCTGATATTACAGAAGCATTTGCTAATGCATTTGATAGCAACAGTAACTTTAGAGCAGTTATTTTGCGTCATGGTCGTAGTAAGGGAGTTCGCAATCATGCTGACGGAACAGCATATGCGGCAACAATTGTTAAATCTGCTGGAACTGTCCTAAAAGACTCATATAAAGATGGGTCATGGGATGGAACAGAAGCAGGGCTAATGAGCCTTATTTCAGACGAAGAAGAATGATTCTTCAATTAGTCAAAAACAAACAGGTAATGCGAACACGGAGCCATAGGGGGTTAATTCCTCCTATGGTTCCAATTTTTTTTTAATTTTTTCTGGTTGCTTAGAACCACATACAAACATATTGCAACCATATGGTAGACTGTGAGTTAATCGGGCGGCTTTAGCCGATTATACGGTTTATAGAATATTAGTGATAATTGTCGCTGATATCTAATAAACTATTGTATATTACGATTAACTCCGTCTTACCTGATTTCTTCCGGCTTTAATGTTCAAACATTATATAGGGGTGTTTGAACCCCTTACGCCGCAGAAGTATGGGGAAACCAACGTGCTTAATATTTAAATTTATTAGACATCAATGGTTATTACCATTAATATTCTATAAACCCAATATTGGCGAAACCGCCACAGCAGCGTTTTCATTCCATATGGTTGCGTAGCAAAATACGGTTTTAGGAGATATTAGTTAGTCTAATGCTCCATAAAATAAAGTATGTCCTTATTCTTCTGGCGGGCAAGAGTTCATTAAACCAGCATACTGTTGAATTAAAATTCAATTTAATAAACTCTCTTCACCATATGGTAATATCTTTGTAATTAAGCGTAGCGGCCCCATATAACCTATTATCATTCTAAGAGTGTCCCCAACGGGCTAAGAGCAAAGGAGTAATAAAAAGGTGAAAAAAATGACAGATAATACAATAACAGATGAAAAATGGTCAGCAGACACAGAATGTGTTTATGTTTGGCTTGATAACAATGATACCGTCTATAATGGCGCAATTGAGCAAATACTTAATTCGGCTCAAGAACAGCCACAAGACAGGAAAAAACTATGGGAGAGCCTACGAGCATTATTGAATGTATGCCCTAATAACCCAATTCAAAGAGGCCGCAGACCTTCAATTGACGCTAAAGTAATTCAAGCGAGAGATTCTCTTAAAGAGGATTTTCAAGCAGGTGTCCAAGCAGGTTTGAAGCACACCTCTTTTGAAACATTAGTAATGCCAAGAGGCGGATATACCCACTTTGACGCAGATAATACTTTAGCAGATTATATGTGGGAACAGGCTTCAACAATGATGGATAACGCATATAGGAATTATATTGCTGAGGAAACAGATACAACAAAGCGACAATGGGATGGAACATTAAACAAAAACGGACAACCAACCATTATTTGCGGAGTTAAGGAAATAGTCACGGAGGGTGACGAAGAGGAATGATGCTTAAATGCCTGTTGGGGGCAATTTAATTCAATTAAATGTGGGTTAGTGTAATTAATTTATTACATTAATTCACATTTAATTTTTTATAGGGTATAGTCGGACAAAGATTACTTACCATATGGTGAGTATGTTCTACGGGATTGTATTCCGTAGAAATATTTGAGTTTAAGGAGGTATTAGTGTAGTATTACGCTGATGCCCCATTATTAACAAATAGCGAACCCCGCAGCAGATTGCGGCCCGTTTTTTATGTCAACCTTGACAAGAAAACACCAGCATCAGGTGAAAAGGTCAGTCAATGCAAAATAAGTATTTATTAGACATTAGCGGCATAAGCCACTAATATTCTATAAACCATATTATAGTTGTAAACAACGAGCATTGACAGACCACAGCACCATATGGTAATAACTTTGTCATATACCCGATATAATGTGTAGTCATTCATAGAGTATGTCTGAAAAGCAAGTGATTATACAGGAAAAGCCCTATACTATTGAAGTGGGTCATGATAGATACCAAAATCTAATTATTAAGAAATTGAGAGTATCGGGTGATGATTTAGAAGAGGTTATTACTCAATTGAAAGAGGCTTTAGCACAATTTGAGGTTTTGAAGAATGAGTGACTATACATGGATGAGAAGCCCACAACAGGCATTAGATGAAATAGCACATTTAATTCATGTTCAAGCATCATTAAAAGAACAGGATAGATGGTTAAAGGCTGCAATTGAATTAGGTTATGTTCAAGTGGGTGAGGAAGAATGAGTAGTTATTTTATAGGATTTTTTATTGGTTGTTGTTTTATTATAGTAATAGAATTAATGAGTGAGAGATGGTGGTAAAATGAGTAGAGAAGAATTATTGAGAGAATGGATTGAAGAAAATAAAGATATAGAACCTGAAGTATGTGAATTAGTAGGTTTTACACTTGACCAAATAAAATTAACAACTGATGAATATAAGAAATTAAAGTATTGGGATGCTATCAAATTATTTATGAGAGAGATAGATAATTACCCAATTAGAAGGTGAAGAAGAATGAGTAAAGATATAGACCAATTAGAAAGAGTAAAATGGCTAACAATAAATGAAAGACAATTAATGAATAAAATAAGGAGATGTAAAAATGATTAAATTAACAATAGCAGACGCAACAGGACACACAGAATTAATGGTAAAGGCTGATGAAGTATTAGAGCATTTACCGGAGGGTGCATGGATATTTGCAGAAGGGAGATTAGTAAATGCTGATTTTGATTTTAATGGGGTTGATGAAGTAACTATTATGCCTCAATTGGTTGGGGGTATTCATAATAAATGCTCCTGTAATAGACCAATAAGTAAGAATGCTGACTTATGTTTTGTATGCAAAACAGATATTAAGAAATAAGGAGATAAGGAGCATTGGTTTCTCAATACGGAAGAGAATTAAATACTACACCTTAAAAAGTAGCCAATTCTATTTATATAGGGTATATGTTGACAAAGATTACTTACCATATGGTCAATGAGAATCTTTGTGTAATATTGGCCCCGTAGGGCGGTTAAATCATACAGGGGTAAATAGCCCCCAATCCTCAAGTTTAACCACTTTACCGTCCCACTCATTACCGTTCAAATACCATATATAGTTCCTTTGTTCTATATATACACCATGAAGCCCGTTAAGTCGTTCTTTTGTTGTTACTGTATGCCAGCCGCAAGTTGATATATAAGTGCCTGTATTGTTCTTATATGCTATAGTGTTGCCATGTAGTTTTAATTCGGTTGCGCCTGTTGGCCCAATTATTACTTCTGTATTACTACGCTTGAATTTGTAGTTATTGTTAAATGCCCTTATTGCGTCTATTGTTATTTGTCTCGCCATATCTATTGATTATATTAATATTATGAGGTTATGTAACAAAGATATATAACCATATGGTCAATGAAAGTCTTTGTGGTATATTGGCCCGAAAGCCGTATTAATTCTCACCTCTTTTGATATACTCATAACATGGCTTACATAGATATATTGTTACTGGGGTAGTACCAATTAGCCAAACTGCCTCTTTAATCCCTTTGGATATAGCACAATACCCGCATATATCCGTTGGTTCTGTTGCTCTATGAATAGCATATGATTCTGTTTCACTCATTATAATACACCTCATTGTCTGGTTCATAATAAGGCTCTCGGTTTAATTCTCCATTAACTATACATTGTAATACATACTCTATGAAGGTGAGTTGTGACTCATCATCTAATAATCTCATTGCATCTATATAGTCTGAATACATTACATCTACTGTTACTTCTCTCATATTAATACCACACAAATACACTATCAGGTTGTTATACCAAAGACTTACAACCATATGGGTCTTTGATTGCGAAATTTTTTTAATTACTCCAAATTAATTTAATTTAATCAATTTATTTATCTCTAAACGAAAACTTTTGCCTAGAAAACGATTATATGCTAAGGCGGTTTGCCCATACCTAAGTATGAACAGTTTGCTACTATTGTAATTATCATATATTGTATAGGTGAAACATTATGCCAAAGATTTGCGCCTCTATGCAAAGAATGATTGGGGATATTATGAATGGCGGCGAAAAGTTAGATTCAAGTGATGTATTAGTTAAATTATATGATAAAGTAGAAGAAAGGCGTAAATCAAATGTATTAGGTTATTATAAAGGGCATTCTTTTCCAACAAAACTTCAATTAACTATATTTTTAAAAACAAATTATAATAAAGAACTTAATAATAAACAAACATTCTTATTCTGGAAATAGATTAAAAAGTAAATAAAAAAAAACGCAAGTGCCAAAAAAATGTGACACCAATTTTTCAAAGTAAAAAGGACAAAGATTTGTATGTGGAAAGATATATTAAAAAGAGGCAAGCAAAAAAAATTACACCATGAATCTCTTAGAGAGGCAGTAATTACAGCACTTGAAGAAAATACATCTAATATTCCAATTTTTACAGCAAAGGGGTTAGTTGATGTAGCGCATGATATATATTGGGAATTAGCAACACAGGCCGGACATTATAATCGTAATATAGGGCTGGATATTAAACATAGGTTAAGTTTAAGTTTGGGAAATATACTTGGAGGTTTAGGATATACTAGTCACCGATATAGCCGTTATGAACCCCGAAAAGGAAAATTTGGTGTTTTAATAAAAAAGAATATGAATTTTTGGGCTGAAAATGATTGGGAAGGATTACCTAAATCAGCAAGGCAAACTAAAGAACCATTAGAAGCAAAATTAAGGGGTAGAAACAGATTTAAATTAGGTGAATAATTATGTGGAAGGATATACTAAAAAGAAAAGGAACTGTTGGTAAAGCCGCCATAAGAATATGGATTAAGAATTTTATTAAAGAGCATTTAGAAAGTATGGCAGTAGGTGAAAAAATCACTACTGATGAAATGATAGAATTACTTAATGAAAATATAAGAGATGGTACTTATTTAGCATCAGCAACTATAAGACGACCAGAAACACAAGTTAGGTTTCCCCCTAATACAAACTTTGATAAATGGTTAACTTCTAGAAATATTGGTACAATACTAATGAGGCAAAATACAGATATTGTAGATGTTCCTAAAACCCTTAAGGGTCGGTCAAAAGGATATGTAGTGAGGAAGTAATTATGTGGAAAGAGATAATAAAAACAGACGCTTCAAAATATGCGAGAAAATTACATGATGAAATTAAACAACAGATTATGGATAATTTAGATGGATTAACAGTATATGATTATATGCCTCTTTCTTTCTTTGAAGCCGGTATGTATTCTAAATTAGCAGCCGTAAGTTCTAATGTAGATGAAGTAGTTATTACATTAGTATTTCCTAATGGGGCAATTGATGTTGCATATATTATTGAGCCAAAACTTGAACATGATGATTCTAGACTAAATACATTTAAAGCGACTCAAGATTTTAATGTAGCGATGGATAATGTTAAACAGATATTAGGTGAATAGATTATGTGGTTTAATATCATTAAGGTTGATGAGATAACCCAAGATGATATTGAGCGAATAAAGGCTGTTCAGTATAAATCTGAAGAAGATAAAAGAAAGATAAGAGAATATGAAGAAAATGAAGAGAGAGAGAAACTTATAGAAAGATTAGAGGCTGTTACAGAAAGAGAAGGTTTTGCAGAAAGGTCATCAATTAGATATTCTGATATAAAGGAATTTGAAGCCCTTGTAAAAGTTAAGGAAAAACAATATAAAGAAATGCAAGCAACAGAAAAATCACTAGAATTATTAAATAAAGTTATTGGGTCTAATAATAAAGTTACTATTGTTACAGAACCAGAATTTAAACATGGGAGTATTTATGGAAAAGTAAAAATAGAAGGTGAATCTGGTCATACTTATCATTATGATTTTCAAAATGACCCAGAAATAGAAAAGAATATTGATTTAAGTTTCCAAGACCTTAGAGAGAAAATGAATAATTGGAATTACGACTATCCTAATGTAACAGAAAGTGTAACTGTTCCTATGTGTTTAAGTTGTAAGGGTGATTTACCCGTAGGAGATAATATAGCATCAATGATATTAGGATTGATTAATGATGAGAAATCTTCTGAAGAAATTGAGGTACTGGATAAAGCCCTAAATGACCATCAAGTGATTGACTGGGATAGAGTTTATTATCATATAAATAATTATATAGATGGACTTGACTTTAAAAAATTCATAGTAGAAAGATATGAGGAATAATTATGTGGCAAAACATAATGAAAAGAAAGTCTAGGACTAATTTGCCCATTTTAAGAGAATCTCTTGATGAAATATTAGAAGAATTTAATCCAACAACTTTTACACTTATTGCCATTGTGCCAGAAGTTACTAATAGATATTTAGATAAAATACAGAAAAAGAAATCGGGCGACCTTAGTGGCACTATTAGTAAAATGTTAGAAACTAGAGGGTGGATTAAATCATCATTTAGAGAAACTAAAACTGATGATATACTAAGAAGAGGAAATATAAGTGGTTATTTTTGGTCAAAGGTTCCATCAAAAATTGAGAATCAATGGTTTGATACTGTTAAAGAAGCAGGTGCAATAAGTACAGCAACTCCGGGATTTATACCAAGACCAAGATATAGGAGGCGAAAACATGATGAAGATAATGAATGAAGAAGCCTTACAATTGTATTGGCCTGATTTAATTACATTGGATGAAAAAGGTTATCCATTTACTAATGCTATGTTTTATGTTAAATACTTAAATAATATTCCGGTTGGTCACACTTGTTATGAAGATATGGGGAATTGGTATTTTGTTGGTAATTCATATGTAAAAAAAGAATTTAGAGGACAAGGAATCCATGATGAACTATTAGAGTTAAGAAATAATGACCTTAAGGATAAATCAAAAATTGCAGTATTATTACCATTAGAGGGTAGCCACTTAACTAGATTAGAAGATAGAATAAGTAAATTACAATATACTAAGGTTAATAATTTTTTTAGTGTGTATGGTATAATGTCATTTTTAGATTATGTAAAGTTCAGAAAATATAATATGTGGGTGTTAAAATGAATTGGATGAATATTCTTAAAATTGAGGAAGGGGATATTACTGGAGGTGATACTCCTAATATGCCTAATGAGGTTATTGCTGAAGAATTGTCTGATGAAGATGTTATAGTAACTTGGAATGATGAACAGCAACAATTTAATATATTGCTTATGTATAACGGCAATACAGCATTTACTAGGTCATCTGAGAGAATGGATGGTATTTATAGGCACATACCACAATGGAAATTATTTTTGAGCATTACTAATGAATTAATAAAAGTATATGGTGATAACCATAATATTCTTAATAGTAATGACTATACTATTACGGAGGATAGAAATTTAGTGTTTAAGTTAACTAAGCCCGCAGGTTGGGAAGAAAAGCCTGATATGCCGGAAGAGATTGAACTATATATTCAATTATATGGTGTACATACTGTTTATGCGGGTATTAATTGGGAGGATACCGTATTAGAACATAAAATAGGGTCTGTGCAAGAATTGAATAAAATATATCCTATTATAAATGAAAAATTACAAGAAATTTTTTTGCACCCATCAAAATTTAAAAAAATGGATAGTTGGAAAGACATACTTAAAATTTCCCCAACTGAACAAACAACTGCCCAAAGGTCAGAAACTTGGCAAAAAGAACTTAATGATTTAAAAGCAGAAGCATCAAATGATTGGGGTGAATTGGAGTTTATACACGAATCTGACACACCCGGCGGCGAGCAAGGTGGATATTTGGTAGAGGAAGGGATTGAGGTAGTTAGACTTAATCCACTCAATTTAACTATTAGTAATGTATTTGGGGAAATGTCATCAAATGAAGTAAAAGCAAAACTAAACTATATTGATAATCAAGATTTATTTGGTAGGCATGAAGATAAATTTAGATTTACTGATGCGTTCATCGCCAATCGTTATTATTCGGTAGAACAATTAATTATAAATTTACATGAGAATCCTAAATTAGAAGAACAATTTAGTGAAGTGGCTGAAGCGTATGATGATTATAGTGGTAAAGATATGACTGATTTTATATATGTTCAGGATAAAGGAAAAATTAATTATAGATTCCATTCTATACTGGAGGCACAAACAACACAATGGAAAGAGTTTGTAAAAATGAATTATGTGGAAAAGGGCGTTAAAGAATTTAATACTCCTCATGATAGAGCCGCACTTTTAGCAGATAATGTAGTTTCTAGTAGTTCTAATATGACTAAAATTACTGTACCCGACATAGTAAATGAAATAAACGCTAACGGCGAGAAAGTTACTACAGGTGTTGCTTCGTATCTTAAAAGGGGCCAAGACGATGCGTGGGTTAAAGTAATTACAAATATGGATAATGTATTTTATGTAAATACTAAAACTCCTGCATTAAAAGGTGAAAGTTGTAGGATAATGTTATTTAATATTTATCAAACACAATTTTGTGTTATGACAAGTGATACGGGCAAATATATGCCATATGGCGACCATATAACAACAATATTAATGATGCTAAGTGATGAAAAAGGGTATAAGGAAAATGATACTTGGTATGAGATTATGCAGGTGATATGATGGGTTGGGAAGAAGAGTTAGTTAATTTAGATAGTAATATTTGGAATATACTCCATGTTCAAAAATATTTGGATGCTGGATTAGGTGAAGGTAAGTGGGAAAAAATAGACTATAGAGGAAAATATCGTTGGTCTAATAATGATGTTATAGTTGAAATACTTAAACCCACTAGTAAACCTGCACAAATAAAAATTATTAGAGATGGTGAAAAAGAAATTAAATCAACTTGGAATCTAAAAGATATTAAGGAGATGATATGATGTGGTTTGATATTATTAAGGCTGACCCCCCTTATGTTGGGAGAAAAGGCGGTGGCGGTCACGACCGAGTTCGGCCTAAATGGGCTGAAGAAGTATCGGAGAAAAAACATATTGATATAGTGAAAAATTTACTTCTAAAATTAAAACAAGAAATACCCCAATTAAATTGGGAGAGTAGTGGATTCGTTAAAGGTGATGATGAATCAATGAGTAGGATACACCAGCCATTTAATGAAATATCACAAATATTTATTTGGCATAAAATTGGTGCAAGTGATTCTGAGTTTTTAATACAAATTATGGCTCCCGGACAAGACGAACCACCTAAGTATTTAACAGCAGAAGAAATTATAACTAAAATAAAAAAACATATAATTGAGCCTAGAGAAAGAGCAAAACAATGGATAATTGAAACTGCTAATAAACTAGATTATGTAACTATTAATGGAGATTTGGTTGAAATAGAACCAGAATGGGTAGTGACCAAAAATAATGGGGCCGGTAGTGGCTTCAAGGGGCCAATAAGTTTTAAATATGTTTTTAATATGAATAATATACATGACCAATTATGTATATTACACGTTGTAACAGATAGTGATGGAAGAGTCTATAAAAATAATTTATGTTTACATCGGAATAAAACCTTTAATGTCCCAATAGCGGATTCATATGTAACAACAATGTTAATGGCCGGTAATAAAACTAATTGGGAAAGTATGTGGGGTAATGCTTAATGTGGTTTGATATGATTAAAAGAGAATTAAATGTCGGGTTAATAGCCGGCAGACACGAAATGCCCGTTGAAGAATATATTATACAGGAAGCATCGGGAAGATTTAAGTCACAACCTGATAAATTATATAAAGACTCTTGGCAATGGTTAAAGGATAATCATGAAAAATTTAGCACTTTAAATCTATATATGACAGGTTATGGTATTGCTAGAGATGCTTTCTTAGAAGCGTTTGTAAAGTTTGATAGTGGTAAACTTATGCAACGTAAAAAATTATACTTATTGAATTATGATGATAAGAGTAAAAAATATATAAAAAGGAGATGGAATTAAAATGAGTTGGGAAGATATAATAAAAAATGATGAGGCTGTTTTACAGTTACAAAACGCTAGAAGAATATTAGTAGCAAGGCTTAACAGACAATCTAAGCAGGAATATAGGCAAGTTATTATTGATGTAATAGAACAACTTGGTGAGGCAATAGAGGAAATAGAAGATATACCTAATAAATTAAGAGCATTGCGTAGACAATTAGAACCACAAGAGGGGCCAACCCGTGATGAAAATTGGGGGTAATATAGTGAAAAAAAATGAATTTGGGCATTATGTTATTTACCTTGATGGTATCAAGTATATAGTTAAGACTAGAAAAGGTTTGAAAAAACTATTGGAGAGATAAGTATGTGGTTTGATATACTTAAGAAAGAAAAAGATGCTTGTTATCATAAAGTAAAAGGTCGCTATAAAAAATGGCCTTCTGCTTATGCTTCGGGTGCTTTAGTTCAATGTAGAAAAGTTGGGGCAAAAAATTGGGGTAATAGTGAAAAGAAATCTATTGTCACTAAAGATTGGGTAAGTTGTGCTTCTTGTAAAGACGATAAAAAAGGTACTGAACCTTGTGGTAGAAAAGATGCTTCTAAAGGAACAAAAAGAAGATGTCGCCCAACTTGTTCTGCTTGTAAAGATTATAAAAGAAGAGGGGGGAAACCTAAGCAAAGAAAGAAGGGAACATTCTCAAGAGAAGAAGATAAAGGACTTCATGGTTGGTTTGAAAGGAAAGGATAATTATGTGGTTTAATATTATCAAACGCAGACGCCCACATAAAAGAAATATAATTAATACACTTGTTCCTGCATATATTGATAGTATTCTTATTGGTGAAGAGTTTACTATACAGAAATTATTAAATTGGGCTGAAAAAGAATTAGAATATGGTAGAGATTATAGAACAGTTTTATTTAATGAGAATATAGGATTTCCTAGTCTTAGAGAGATAGGGTCATATTTAAAAGAAAGACCGTTAAAAGATATAGTTGAAGATACAGGGCGGCATGATAGGCCAAAAACATTTAGGAGGCGAATGTAATGTGGTTTGATAATATTAAAAAGAAAGGTATTGGTAAACAACCTCGTATAATAAGTAAGATTGAAAATATAATGTCTGATGGTAAAAAAAGAACTTCTGAACAAGTTGCTGTTGAGTTAAATAAAACAGAAAGAATTTCTCCTACTTCAAGGCAGGTGGCTCAATGGTTAACAAATAATTATGAATATATTGAGGGAAGTGTTCCTCGTCTTTATTATAGGTGAAATAATATGTGGTTTGATATAATAAAAGAAACCGAATCAGAACGCTTAAGGCGTTTAGGTTATGATGTTCCCGAAGAAATGGATATGGCCCCAACAATAACTAGACAAATGGTAATTGATAAAATTGTAGATTGGGTTAATAACCAAGAAGAAATTAGCCCTTTTGAGGAATATTTTGAAATTGCTGAAATAGGTGGGCGGTATGGAAGGGGAATTGATGATATACCACATAGAAGTCCATCTTCAACACAACCAGCAGCACATACTAAAAATTTATTAGTTGTTGAACCAACTACAAAAAATACTAGGTTTTTTACAAGGGAAACTATGAAAACTAGATATGATGAGGAAATGAATCAATATATTAAAGTGTTTAGAGATAATATGGATGATACTAAGGTCGCAAAGTTTTTTGTAGGTGTTTATCCAATAAATAAACGTCAACCTATTGGCGGCAAAGTAGTTGGAAGGACACAAATTAATGATATGGATTTTGATGTTAGTGATATAATACCGCCTTTTGAGTTTCCTACTCTTAGAGCAGGTGGCTTTTTTAATAATGCAATTGCTATGGCTGATGGTAAATTAGATTATAAAGGTAGGGGATGGATAGTAGGTAATAGTGGTAATAAATATATCATAGATTATAGAAGTGGAGATTGTAATGTAATATTAAAAAAGAAACTTGTAGAATTTATTGATTTTCCCGAACTTAATACTACTTTAGATACTATTAAGTTATGTATTCATAGTGGCCCAGAATTAAGAAATTTACCATTAGGAGATAAATATGCTGCTACTATTATGGGTTTAAAAAATGATACTGCTCTTACTGGGAATAATCTAAGAATAGTTCAATTAATTGCAAAACCTTGGAAATTTAAGATTGATGGTTTAACTGAAAATGGTATTAAACGCATAACAAGTAGAAACGAATATAGTTTAACAGAAGATTCAGCAGCAATGTATTTAAGTTCTTATTGGAATGAGGAAGAGGGGTATTTTGACCATTGGTTTGTCTAAGTATAAATATTATGACAAGGGAATGTTCTTAAAGTAGTGTGGTATGCCAATAAATAATCGTAGTATTTATATAACAATGGCAAAAAGGAGGGTATTTTATGAAGTGGGCGAATATACTTAAGAAAGACGAAACTAACTATGGACAAATAGTTAAACCTTTTAGACAATGGGCGAGAGAATGTAGGGCTAAAGGTGAAGCAATTGGTTCATCGTCTGGAGATACATTAAGACAAATGTTATTAAATCACGTTACTAAACAAAGACCGGGCGTTTCTGGGGCTAGAATTAATGCTTATGCTGCTATACGAAAATTAGAACAATTAACCCGTGATGCTAGCAAAATAAGTGAGGCCGACTATAAAAATATTATTAAGTTAATTCCTTATTTAGAAAGGATTGAAAAAACTAAAGATAGTAACCCTGCAAATATTAAATTTACTACTCATTTAAGAGTTAAAAAAGGTAAAGGGATAGGTAAGAAAACAATGAGGGGTCATTGGAGAACTCAGCGTTATCACGATAATAAACAAAAAATGGATGCATATGCAATTTCACCTGTTCCCGATGATTGGTATGTAGAAGGTACTGGTCGTAAAGATGCCCCATTATTTGAGGCAAAGCCCCCATTATGGCAAGCATTATTCGCAACACCGGAAAATAATAGTAGTAGCCCTGTTGTTAAAGTAGGTCTATTACATATCCTTAAAGAATATAAAAAGGAAGTGGAAAAATGAATTGGAAAGATATATTAAAGGGTGATAGGCGTGATGATTATTTGAAAGCACTTGAAATTTTTTTAAATGCTGGTGCAATATCTAATGGTTCTATTAGAGAAGCATTTAGTCAAATGCCTGAGAATGAAATTATATTTTGTTGTAATACGTTTTTTGGTATAGTATATCCAAAAGCCATCGTTGAGGATAGAAAAGTTTTAACCGAAGAAACTCAGTATGAAAGACTTAATAAAGATGAAGAAAGTAATGACATTGATGATTTTATTTCAAGACATAAAAAGGAATGATTAATATGAGTTGGGCCGAAGTCATTAAAACTAATACAATTCCTTGGGAATTATTATTAAAAATTAAATGGGTTAATCCTGATACTGATGCCTCTAGAATTAAAATACAATTTGTTAATGTACCTAATGCGACATGGTTAGGAATGTATGTTCAACAAGCCCCACCTGAAGGGATTAATGGTATAATGGCTGAAGATGATACTATATTAATTAATTGGAATCTA
>TARA_R110002012_G_scaffold49859_2_pt1 | contig 15617 bp, 32 predicted proteins | sample TARA_R110002012 | Tara Oceans TARA_R110002012 (sample SAMEA4396515) | marine metagenome | biome: Westerlies Biome; feature: [DCM] deep chlorophyll maximum layer (ENVO:01000326); material: water (ENVO:00002006), including particulate matter (ENVO:01000060) such as... | depth 40 m
GAAACTGCATGGCCAATTCCTTTGTTGTGAGGTTGGGGTGGCCCTCTTTGGCCTCTAGGATTTGGCGGGCAATAGTGGTGTTCATCTCCACCAGCCCGCTCTCATTCTCAGTGACCTTGCGGCTGGCCTGCCTCTGTTTGACGTAAAGAGTGACCCCCATGGCCTCCAGTTTAACCAGCATAATGGTGGCGCGCTCAAGGCTGCACCCAGCCACCTTGCGCAGGGCAACCACTTTGTCATCGTCGCTCATGGTCTTTTTTGTCTTTGTCATTGTGTTTTCCTTCATGTTGTTTGGCGGTGACCCCACCGCCAAGGGCTTTCGGTCAGCGGGCGCTCTCGGTCCTTCACCTGCGCAGTGCCCTTAGGCACCACTTGCGCCCACCTCCCTGCTCAGTCCTCCATCTGGTCAAGGCCCAGCACTGAGCGCAGGGCTTCCAGCTCATCAGAGCGCGCTTTGACCTTGGTAAGTTCCATGCGGATGCCCGCGCGGGCGATGCCCTGAGCGCGCTGAAGCTGCGCCTCAAAGCCTACCTCCAGAACCTTAAGTTCACGTTGGCGAGCGTCAAAATTTGCCTTGATTGAGGGTGTCATGCTAAGTCTCCTTGTGTTGGCGGGCCACAGCGGCCCTGATGACAGCGCCCAAAATAGGCCCACACTCACTATTGTCAAACGTTTTTTTCAGGAGGCCCGAATGGCCCGCAAGAAAATCAACAAGCCCAAAACGCTCGCCCAGCTCATCCGTGAGGGCAAGAGCTGTAAGGAGGCCCTTGAGGCCGTAAATGGCCCCAAGGACGCCCCAGAGGCCCCCAACCCTCCCCTTGAGCCCAAGGCGGGCCTTGAGTTGCCTGCAAATAACTAAATCAGTTCCGGCTCACTGATGCCATATTGATGCAACAGTGGTGCTGCGCTCTCTGGCTTGAGCCAGTGGCACCCCGTCTGCAGCATACGCTTTAGAAGGTTTTGGCTGCCCAGCTCCATCATGGCCCGCTCTTTGCGCATAGCGTAATCGTCCGGCTCGTCGCTTGGATTGTAGTCGTGGATGGCCGCGCTCGCATAAACCTGTGGGGCCTCACGCTTAGGCGGTAAGTCCGACACTGGCTCAAATTTGGTGGGGCGCTGTGAGCGCGGAATAAATGCAATCATTCTCATGGCTGCGTCAAAGCTGGTGCTAAAGTGCTCAGCCAGAGCCTCTGGCGTTTGGTGTTTCGCCATGGCCCGCTTGAGCTGCTGCACCGTGATGGTCTTGAGCTGTCCTGATTTTGGTGGCGTGGGCATTTACTTGTCCTTCGATTGAGTTGATGGGGTGGTGGGCGCTTGAGGTGGCCCACCCTAACCTGCCACCTCCTAGAAGGGGAGGTCATCATCTAGGCCATCATAGCCGCCGCCCTGATTGTTGCCGCCCTGATTGTTGCCGCCCCAGCCGCCGCCTTGGCCTTGGTTGCGGCCATCATTGCCGCCGCGTCCACCACCTTGGTTGCCGCCGTCGCCAAGCAAGGTGATAGTGCCGCCAAACCCCTGCAGCACCACCTCTGTTGAAAATCGGTCATTGCCACTCTGGTCCTGCCATTTTCGGGTCTGGAGCTTCCCCTCCACAAAGACCTTCGAGCCCTTGCGGCAATACTGCATCAGCACCCTGTTGAGGCCCTCATTGAAACACGCCACAGTGTGCCACTCTGTGCGCTCTTTCCGCTCGCCGCTGTTTTTGTCTTTCCAGCTTTCACTGGTTGCAATGCGCAGGTTGACCACGCTGCCACCGTTTTGAAAAGATCGCTCCTCAGGGTCAGCCCCCAAGTTGCCAATGAGCATTACTTTGTTAAGGCTTCCGGCCATATTTCACTCCTGTGTCAATTCTTCTGTTGTGCACCCTATCCAGCTTGCGAGAGTGCGAAAGGCCCAGCTCACAAATTGCGCCCTTTCATGCTCAGGCATTGCTGCAAAGGAATAGCTGTGGTGATTTTTGACCACTTCACCGGATGGCAAAATGGTCTCTTTGTAAAGGCCTTTACGGTCCTTGAGGATGGTGTGCAGAAGCTCAGGGTCAAGCGGGTCACCCTCAACCCTATCCTCAAGGGCCTCGCAGGCCTTGGCTAGAATGGTCCAATAAAGTCCATTTCGCCTAGTATGGCCAGCAGCCTTGGTGACCTTGATGTTGAGCACATCGCCAACCTTATATGCTCTGATTGCCTCAGCTGCGTGGTCATTTACCGGCATAAGGCCGTGGACAGTGCGCTTGAAAAGTAAGGGTGCCTTATCCATTGCCTGCACTCCATACAGCCGCCTTGTGCGCAGCTATCGCCCCTGATTGTCTTGAGGTGCGTCCCAGATAGCGGGCTACCACCCAAGGGTCGAGGCCGCAGGCCTCCCAAAAGGTCACTTCACCAACGCGGTGCTGCTCTTGGTGGCAGTCATGGCAAAGCGGGACAGCCCAATAATCGCTGGGCTTGATGCCCATGCCCCCATCAGTTGCGTTGCGGATGTGCGCGGCCTGAACACCATGGGTGACCCCACAGGCGCAGCACGGCTGGGCGCGCACCATACTCAAGTGCGCTATGCTGCGCCAAGGCCCCAAGGGTTTGCTCAGCGCGGCCATCAGAGCAGCTCAGGCTGGCTGCCAATTGCCAGCGCGTCAAAGTGTCGAGGCCCCTCCAGCTGGCTCTCCATGCTGGGCTCTGGTTTAGGCTCATGCAAGCCCTCATCCCAGTGGTTGCCATCCCAGTCCAAGTGATAGCGCGCAATGCTGGACACGTCCCCATAGCGGTTTGCCACGCTCACCCTCTCTGTTTGTATCCCCCAGCCCTCACCCCTGAGCCTGTTGACGCACGCGGCCAAACGTAAAACGCCCAAGCGGCTCAAGGCCTCCAGCTGTGTCAGGTTTTTATATTGCTGTAAATACGCCAAAACGCGGTCATCTTGCGTAAGGCCTGCCTTGCGTGGCTCAATCATCAAACCCCTCCTTCAGTGATGTGGTGTGTGCCTGCCAGCTTTGCGGGCAGCTTGCTCTGAGCATAGCCCTGCAGCCAGTCGGTAAGGGCGTCTGGGTCATTTTTCATAACCCACTGCAAGATTGCCTTGCGGTCAGTGATGATTACGCGGGTGCGCCTGCGCAGCCCCATGGCCCTCCCAGCACCCTGAACCTGAGGTTTGGCCTTGGCTGCCCTTTTGGCGTCCTTGGCGAGCTCATCAGCGATGTCCTGTTGATTGGCCGCCTCATCAGCCGCCTCAAGGTTTCCAGCCTGCTCAGCCTCACGAGCAGCCGCAGCGGCTGCCTCCTGAGCCTTCCGCGCCTCCTTAGCCTTGAGGGCCTCCTCCTCACGCAGCTTGCGCTCCTGCTCCTCAAGAAAACGGGTGATCGGAGCTTGAGCCACACCAATGATGCGGTCAGCCCGCTCAATTAGGGTTTTTTTGCGAGCATCAAGCTCCTTGGTCTGCTTCAGCAGAGGTGCCTTTTCCTCTTTGTGGTCCTTGGTGGCCTGCGTTTTGACTTTGCGCAGCGAGCCTATGATGACCCCCACGCAATCGGCTTGTTGTTGGCTTTCAATCTCAGCGCCGTCCAGCCAGTTTGATGCCTCCAGCTCAATGTCATCCAGCTGGCCCTTGAGGGTCTCATCCCATGGTGGCTGATTGTGGCCCATAGGGGCTGGCGTGGTGTCAGTCATTGCTTTCCTCCAGTTGTTTGATGCGCTTGTTTAATCGGGCAAGCGCATTTTTGTGGGCGTGAGCGGGCATCTCCTCCAGCGCGCTCACCTCGTAAATTTTGCAAAAAGCAGCCTCATCTCCAGAGATGTCCTTGAGGATGGCTCGAATGTCAGTCACCTGCTGTGAGGTTATCCGCTGGAGCTCTGGTGGGCGCTCTGGGTCACCCTTGCTTTCATCAACCTCATCGCCATCAGTCAGTCCCATGATGCTTTTCCAGAGATAGCGTTGAGTGTAGGACATAACCGCGCCCACGTTTTGAACCTCATGGCAGCCCCTGAGGTTGGCATGAGAAAAGGGCATTTCAACCACAACCGCCTCAGCGTCCTTGTCGCCTGTGTCTACCACATAAATGAGGCCTTTTTTGTCTGGGTATGTCTCAAGATAACTGAGGCCCAGCTCCTCAAAAATGCTCAGAGTTTGGGGCAGAAAATCGTCCAGCTCATAATAGTCATACCCGCTAAATTTATTTCGCCCAGACTTCTTTGGCTTGCGCGCCTTGAGCATGACGCGGGCGGTTTGCAGTTTCTTTAGAGTTGAAAGCATTTTGCAGTTCAGCATTGTTTGGCCTTCCGTAATTGTTGCCGCAGAGATAACGGGGGTTTACAAGTTGGTCAATACCCTTTTATAAAGCGATTGTTGAAAAGGAGAAATTGAAAATGACAAAAGCGCAACAATCAATTGCAGTTCAAGAGGCTGTCCAGCACCTATTTGAGCGGGCTGATGGGGCGGGAATAACCACCCTAAAGCTGGCCAGCCTTTCGGGCATCAGCAGGGTTTCGCTGTCATATTGGCGGAATGGCCATGTGACGCCCAATTTGGGGGGATATTTGCGCGTGATGGCCGCACTAGACAAGGCCATGGCATGAGCAGGGGCGCAAGGCGGTTTCACAAGTATGGTGCCAAAAAGGCAGAGTGCCTGCAGGGCCACGTGCACCCCAGCCGCGTTGAGGCTCGCAAGTGCAATGAGCTGCACTTGCTGCAGGCCGCTGGTGAAATAAAAGACCTGCAGCATGAGGTGCAGTTTTGGTTTGTGGTCAATGGTGACCAGCTCAAGCACGCAAATGGCAGGCGAGCTGGCTTCAAAGTTGATTTTTTATATACCGAGGCCGCGACAGGTCAGCAGGTGGCGCTGGAGGTCAAGGGGCGCGTTGTCCGTGACTTTCCGCTGCGCCGCGCCCTGTTTTGCCACCTTTACCCGCAAATCCGTTACATGGAGACCAAGCGATGAATGGACCAAAACCAATGCCAGATACGCAAATTTGTGTTTGCTGCGGCCAGCCCATTGTGGCCACGCCCAGCGCAAAGTATGGGCTCATTACGGATAGGGTGGCCGCAGCCTATGGGGTGACCACACAGGAGCTGCTCAGCCACCAGAGGGCGCGCATCCTTGTGCAGGCCCGCAACCACCTTTATTTTCTGTTACGTGAGCAGGGCCTTAGTTATCCCCAAATTGGCAGGATGCTTGGGGGGAGGGACCACTCCACAGTCATCCATGGCGTCCGCAGGTTCAAGCAAGAGGCCAAGCGCCTAGGGGATGGCCTTGGTGTGCCAGAGGTGAAAAGGGTGGGGAGCGGCCACCACTAGGCCGCTCAACCCACCCAGCGGGTGAAGGAGACCCGCAACACTGCATTAGGGGCAGGTTGCGCGGTCGTCAATTTTGTGAGATATGAATGGGGCGGTGGTGTTAGCGCACCAGCCGCCCCTGTCAGAGCCTAAGTAGGAGGCACCAACTAGATGACTGATAACCACGCACGCGCCATTGAGCAAGAGGAAGCCGACTGGCGCACCATCCAAAAATTCGCGCTGGACAATCCTGCACTCATCCGCAGATGCTGGCCCAGTGGGGATGGCAAGGGTGGCGGCATCCTGCTGGCACTATGCGGTGAGGCTGGCATTGACTACTGGGCTGCCAATGAGTGCCCCCTGTCTGAGCGTCAATCCCTCCCCCAGCCTGTCCGCACTCAAGTTTTTGAGCGTGACCTTTACAGGTGCCGCGCCTGTGGCACGCACCTCAATCTGACCGTTGACCACATCCAGCCTGTTTCGGCTGGGGGTGGTGATGAGCTGGACAATCTCCAGACCCTTTGCCGCTCCTGTAATTCCAAGAAGGGGGCTGGTGATGCAGCACGCCTTTGACACTGAGATTGCCAAGGTGGTGGGCGTCAATGCCGCCGCCATCTATCAGGGCATTGAGTTCTGGTGCGCGGCCAACAAGGGCAACGGCCACAACATCCATGACGGGCACGCATGGGTCTACAATAGCGTGGCCGCTTGGCGTGAGAGTTACCCTTACTTGAGCACCTCTCAGGTGCGCACTGCGCTGGCCAAATTGGAGGAGGCTGGGCTGGTTGCCACGGGCACCTACAACGCGGCTGGCTTTGACCGCACAACGTGGTATCGCCCCATTTGCGATAATCCACAAACCCATTTGTCAAAAATCGCAAATGGAATTGCGAAAAATCGCAAACCAATACCAGATACAAACACAGATACAGTTGTTAGTGATACGCGCACGCGAGAGTTGCCGGACTGGATTGACGCAGATGCGTGGGGTGGGTTTGTGGAGATGCGCCACCGCATCAAAAAACCTTTGACCAGCCGCGCCTGCAAGTTGGCGTTTGAGAAGCTGGCCGTAATGCGCGACGGTGGCCAGAGCGTGACTGCAATTTTGGACCAGAGCACAAGCAACTGCTGGGCGGGTCTGTTTGAAGTGAAGGACAAGAGTAATGGCAAAGCAAGTGGGCAAGGCGTTGGTGGAAGCCGAGACAACAGGGACGGTTTCACCAAGGCACTCGATGACAGTATCTTTGGAGGCGAGGGAGCTTGACGTGGACAGCCTGCCAGCTGTGCCATCGCAGCAGCAGGTGGCTCTCCTAAAGGAGCTCGCATCAGTGGCTCCAGCCATGCCAGCACCGGCAAGCCAGCAGCATCTGGACCAGTGCTTGAGGGTGCTGGATGCGGCCCTGCCCAGCCGCAACAAGGATGAGGTGGGCGGCAAGTTGATGCGGGCGGCCTACCACCGGATGTTGGCCAGCTACCCCAAGGACGCGGTGGATTTTGCGATGGAGCAGGGTTTAAGGCGGTTTCGCTGGTTTCCTACCATTAGCGAGCTGACTGAGTTGATGAAGGAATGGCACAGAAGCGATTGGCCATGGGTGCAGCACCACAAGGCGGTCAATAGGCTGCGAGAGGAGAGCCAGCGCAGGCGCTCCCAGCTCATATTGGACTTGGCCGCAGGGAAGGTTTCATCTGATACCATCGCCGCTATGCCTGATTGGATGGTGCAGGACTTGCGGCGCGCTGGGGCTTTGGCGTGGAACGCAGAGGCCTGTTGCTTTGAGGCGGTGCTCATTGCTGAGCGGTTGACCGATGCCAGCGAATAATGGGAGAAAACCACCCCACGAGCTGGTGGACATTAAGCTCAGGCAGGGCTGGGTTGTTCGCAACACCCCATCAGCCAGTTGGCGCTGGAAGCCATGGCCAGAAGGGGAGAGCGCGGGAGATGTTGTGCAGTGGCAACCGGCTGGAGCCCTCAGAAAATGGGTGTCAAAGGCCCGCGCTGAAAAAGGCGTTTGACAAACTGGGCTGGCTCACTAAAAGGGGGGGCACCAACAGGGCCACTGGCCCGCCCAACCAAGGAGAACACCAATGACCGCCACCCACAATGGAAACTGCCAGTGTTGCGGAAGCCTGCAGGCCGTAAACAACAAGACCGGTCTGCTGGCAAAGCATGGTTACACGGTGGATTGGGGTTTTTTCAGCGGCACCTGCGTTGGTTCTGACCACCCGCCCCTCCAGAAGGACCACACGGTCCTTGACGGAACGGTGGAGGCCTTGCGCGTTTTTGCGGCCAAAAAGGCGTCTATGACTATCGACAAGATTGACGAGGTGCCAGTGATTAGACGTGAAAACGCCATACGCGTGACCTATATGATGAAGGCAGATGAGTTTGTGAGCCAGAGGGCTTTCAAAGTGGCTGCTGAGAGGCACCTGCAAAACCTTCACCGTGAAGGCCAGCGCGCTGCTGAGCGGGCTGTTTTTCTGCTGGAGCTCGCTGACCGCATCCATGGCGCAGAGTTGCTTGAGCGCGCTGTTGAAAAGCCGCTGCAGCGCAAAACGGTTAGGGACTACAGCACAGCCTTTGCGCTGGTGGAGCTGCTCAAGGGCAAGGGCAAGAAAAATGTGCGACAGCGAAAGGCTGGAGCGTTTCGTGGTGGGTTCACAGTGACGTGGAGGGACTGACCAACAGGGGCGGTGAGAGCCGCCCCACCTCCACAGAGGGCTGTGGGTTGACTATTTCGCCCAGCTGCGTGAACGTGGGGGCAGCAATTGTTTTTTTAGGAGGGAATTTTGGAAGGTTCAAAGATTGAGGTGCAAGTGGCAGCCCCCCCAAATGGTGTGCTCAGTGTTTTGGCGCGCATATCAGGTGAGGAGCCAGTGCGCGTGGATGGCTTCGAGCTTTACGAGCTGGCCGCATGGATTTTGGGTGCAGCCGAGTGGGTGAGTGGGGGTGACCCAGACTTTGAAAAAATGACAGTGCACCGGCACCCAAGCAAATAACCCTGCCCTAATCTCAAACGGCTCCCGCCAAGGACCAATGGGAGCCACAAAAAAGGCTCACCTGCTGTGCGGTTTGCGCAAGTGTCAAGCGGGGAGGGTTTGGGTTGGTAATTCCCCCCGCGAAAGGTGAGCCAATGGCCCAAGGGGGTGGCGGAATTTGTCACCCCCTAAAGGCAAAATCCCATTGACCCCCGCAAGTGGGTGTGGCAGGAATAAATCAGGGCCACGGTGGCCCGCCAACTGGAGAAAATAGATGCTTGATGACACCCGCGCTGAGGCCTACCCTGAAGCCTCTGAGCTTGCGCTCACCGTGATTGACCACATTCGTTGCTTGACTAAGCGGGACCGCCTCAATCACAACTACAATTGCACGCAGTGGCCATTGCGCGGTGATGAGACCTTCAAGGAGGCTGACCCCCACAGCTACCAGCACGCGGCCACTGTGGCTGCCATCACCAAGGCAGCGGACAAGCTGGAGCGTGACGTGGCCTTTGCGGTCAAGTGCCCGCGCACCCTTTTTAGGGTGGCTCGTGGCGCCCTTGACGCTGCAGCGCCACTGATTAGGCCTTGGCAGGATGCTGACCTGAGTGGCAGCGTCAACCGTGAGGTTGGGCAGTTTTACGTAACCATCGCTAGGTGGATGCTGGCCACCGCTGGGGACGCCATGAGCAAGAAGTGGCCGGAAGCATGAGCCGCGCTGTGAGCGTAAACGCGCAAGGCCTCATGGAGGATGCTGAGGCTCTGACCAATGAGGAGCTGCAGGCAGAGCTGGAGGACATGGAGGGCCGCAAGTGGTCCGCATGGGAGGAGGCCTGCACCAATGAGTGGGATGACCGCGAGCAGAGGGGGTGTGTGTAATGCCCCCAGAGGTGTGGTGTATTTTTGCCGGTTGGCTGGCTTTCACCCTGTATGTCAGCTGGAAGGCTGACCGAGACGAAATAGAGAAGGATTGAGTTATGCGTGAATATGGGTTGAGTGATGATGAGCTCCTCCAGATTGGGAGGCTGCCAAAGTGGGCTCAGAAGCTGTTTATGCGGCTGGACCGAGAGGTGGGCGACCTGCACAGCGAGATTGAGGGCACCCACCGTGAGGCCAACCAGTTGGTTGAGTTTGCTCACGACGATTGTGTGGGGGCGCTCGGTGGCAAGTTTGCTGCCACTCATGTGCAGGCTGCTGGCATCAAGCTGAGCGTGGTCGATGGGAAGGTGCAATTGATGGGTGTTGGGGGTGTTGGGGGTTCGCTTGTTGTCATCCCCGTCTGCAGCAACGTGATTAGCGTGGGGGTTGGGGGTGACCGGTGAGGAGCTTTGGGATGCGCGCAACGCGCTGGACCTGTCCGTGAGTGAGATGGCGGATGCCCTCAAGCTGGGTGACAATGGTTCGCGAGCAATTCGCCGTATGGAGAGGGGTGAGAAGCCTATCAGCGGCCCCATGCAGGTGGCCATTGCTGCCATGCTGCTTGGGTTTACGTTTGAGGCTCCTGAGGGTGTCAGAGAGGGGGTTGAGTGATGGCTTGGCCTGATTTGGATGCGTGGCTCTGGCGTGAGCTGGGTGTTGACACCACGGATGGGTGGCGGGACTTGCCGCCGATAGGAGGCGGCGATGACGGATGAAGAATTTAAAGTCACGTCATGGCCGGAGCGAAAGGACAAAGGCGGTCAGTATGTAGGCAGTGGCCCCTGTGGTGTTAAAGTTACGCACACACCAACAGGCACACACGCCGCCTGTGACCTTCACAGGAGCCAGCACAAAAACAGGCAAGCCGCAATGGAAGCCGTCACTTGGATGCTGAGCACACGTGGAACCTTCCCCTCCTTTGGCTTTGCCAGCGCGCCCAAAGGGCAATGAGGCGTACTGCTAAAAAGGCACCGACGATGAGTAACAAATGCGCCGATTGTGGTCGTCATTACATGAAGCACGGTTCAAGGAATCAATGCCCTGTAGACCAGCCAAAGACCGGTAAGAAGCGAAGGTTTACTAGAAAACGCAAAGTCAAGAGAGGAAACGACGATGACGACTAAAAGGCTTCCGTTCCCCTATTTTTACACGGTCAGGGATGACCTCAAGCAAAACGCCAACCACATACTCTGGCAAGTTCGGATACGCCGCAACGCATCGCTTGGTGTCCTTGCTCAAGAGATAGCTGAGGAGGATTTTCTAACCATCCGAGTGCACCTGACCGGCTTGCTGGTGGGGGGCGCGATAGGCTTGCACTCTGGGCTTGGCGTTCAAGACACAGCCCTCCCTGAGTGGCTTGTGGCGGGCAGCTGGGCGGTGCTGGGGTGCGTCATGGGTGTGATGTTCAACCTGCTGTTTTTCCAACTGGTGTGGGGCGCTGTCACTGGCTTGCACAGAGAGATGGAATACAGGGGGCAGATGGTTGAGGTGGTCTGGAAGGTTTTATTTGATGGCGCGCCCATTGAGCGTGAGGTAAGCGCAGCCGCCACACAGCTTTCATACTACAGCCAGTTCAAGCGGACCAGTCGCCGCGATATTGTGGCTGGCCTCTGGGAGGCTGAGGAATTTGCGCGCAAGTGGGTCGATGCCAACGCCCTCAGCGTGATAAAAATCGCCGACCGCATAGGAATGGACGAAAAAGCCTATGGCATTTCGCTCAAAAAGTGAGGAGAGACCAATGAAAAAGACCTATATGCACTGCACCGGCTCGATGCTGGCTCTGGCCGCTCTGGCCGCCTGTGAGGCACCAGCCTCTGGGCCAACGCGGCCTGCAGGTGATACGCCTGAGCCAAAATATGAGTGCCAGACATTTACCAACCCACAAACGGGTGAGGAGCTCCTCAACACGCGAGGCGAGCCGCTCATTTTTTGTGAGGGGCGTGATGGCAACCCAGACATCAGCTTCCCCTGAGCCATGGAGAAGTTGACAGCCAAGCAAGAGGCCTTTGCGCAAGCTCTGGCAGATGGGCTATCTCAGAGCGCGGCCTACAGGCGCGCCTATAACGCCAAGCGCATGAAGGATGAGACCATAACCAACAAGGCCTCACTGCTGGCCAAGAGGGACGATATTGGGGCTAGGGTCGATCAGCTCAGGGACAGGCTCGCAGAGGAGGCCATTTGGAGCCGCAGGGATAGTGTCGAGGGGCTCAAGGGTATTGCAGACAACAGGACCAACACGGGTGCTGAGCGGGTCTCTGCGATTAAGGCACTCAATGAGATGCACGGGTTCAACAAACCGCAAAAGGTGGAGGTTGACCACCGCAACCTCAAGCCTATTGAGGATGAGGACTGGCTCTGAACGCCTTAACCCCCCTCCGTGTCTCAAAGATTATCGGTTCCGTCGACCTTATTAAGTCACTGCTAATAAAGGGGATTAGGTTCTTCGCTCGCAAAAATGGCGGCATCCCGTCGACCCAAACTGCCCACCCGATAGGGATTGAGTGGGCTGAGTTAGTAATGATTATGGAGAGTAATGTGGTTTTTTTGAACGTAATGGCGGGGAAAATTTACGCCAGCAACAAGCAGCGTGGCTGGTGGGGTGATGGTGACAACGTGGACCCCCACGTGATTGGCACAAAAATGTGCCTCATTCACTCAGAGGTGTCTGAGATGATGGAGGGGTTCCGCAAGGGCCTGCCAGATGACAAGCTGCCCCACCGGCCTATGGCTGAGGTGGAGGCTGCGGACGTCATCATAAGGCTGCTGGACTTGGCTGGCTCACAAGGCTGGGATTTGGATGGCGCTGTGCGCGAAAAGCTAGAGTTCAACTCTGTTCGCCCCGACCACAAGGCAGAGGCGAGGGCTGCGTTTGGCGGAAAGTCCTTTTAATGGACTGGGAGGGCATCGCTCGCTATTATGCGCGCCTTGCAATCACCATTGTGGTTGCGGTTGTTTTTGTCTCCACCGTGGTGCTGGCCCAGCTGGCAAGTGTGGTGCTTGGGGATTGAGTAATGCAAGACCTGCCACGCCACCTCACTGGGGTTGCCGTCATAGCCTTGGCCGCTTTTATTCTTTGGGGGATGTTCCACTGGGAGCTGGCTGAGGCCAACAGGGAGGTTGCGTTTATGGTTTGTGGTGTGGCTATTGGCTGGGCTGGCAGTGTCGTGAATTATCACTTTGGGACAAGTGAGGGGTCAAAGAAAAAAACGGACCTTTTGGCAGTTGGGAAGCCCCCAGAGCCGGACCAAGAGCAGGATTTTTAAGTATGCCCCGAATGTTGGGGCACATAGAAGGGGAATAATATGACAAACGCCACTGATGACCGCTTGCGCCTCCTGATTGAGCGCATCGAGCGCCTTGAGGAGGAGAAAAAGGGCATAGCTGAGGATGTCCGCGATGTTTACGCTGAGGCCAAGGCTGTGGGCTATGACACCCCCACCATGCGCAAGGTCATCAAGTTGCGCAAGCAGAAGCCCGATGAGCGCAGTGAGGCAGCCGTCCTGTTGGAGACCTATGCGTGCGCGCTGGGTATGCAGGGCAACTTTTCGTTTTAACCCTTGAGGCTGGACCGGCTTGGCCTGAGTGGGTAGGGGTTGCGCATCATGGTGCAGCTCTCCCCCTCGCAGGCCAAGTTTGTCAACAGCACAGCCACCTTTCCCGCGTTTGTGGGTGGCTTTGGCTCAGGCAAGACTGCTGCGGCTGTTGTGCGATTGATGAAGGCAAAGCGATATTGCCCCACCGCAGATGTAGCCTACTACCTGCCCACCTATCCACTGGTGGAGGACATCGCTTTTGAGCGCATCCCCGCGCTGTTTGAGCGCAATGGCATAGACTTTGACCTCAACCGCTCCAAGAGCGTTATGAGGACCAACATGGGGCGCATAATCTTCCGCAACATGGAGAACCCTGACCGCATTGTTGGCTATGAGGTGGGGCATAGCATTGTTGATGAGCTAGACACCCTTGCGGTGGATAAGGCGCGCAATGCGTGGAACAAAATAATAGCACGCAACCGTCAAAAGTGCCTGACCGTATCGGGCAGGCAGGTCAAAAACACCGTTGGTGTGGCCACCACCCCTGAGGGCTTCAGGTTTGTTTACGAGCGGTGGAGGCGCAACCCTGTGGAGGGTTATGAAATGGTCCAAGCCAAGACCATGGAAAACGCAGCCAACCTGCCCCCTGACTACATCAAGAACCTGCAGAGCAGCTACACCCCAGCCCTTTTGCAGGCGTATCTGGAGGGCCAGTTTGTCAACCTAACCTCTGGCAGTGTTTACCCCTACTTCGACCGCAACCTACACGACACAGCGGAGCAGATACGCCCCAGAGAGCCGCTTCACATTGGCATGGACTTCAACGTGGGCAACATGGCTGCCACGGTAGGTGTGGAGCGTAGGCCCTGCTTTATGATATTGGAGGAGTTGATGCAGATAGAGGACACCCCCGCCATGATTGCTTCGATAGAGGAGCAATACAAAAGCAAGGGGCACCCCATCTACATTTACCCAGACGCCTCTGGCTCCAGCCGCAAGACCGTCAACGCATCCAAGACTGACATCAAGCTGCTGCAGGCCGCTGGCTTCACTGTGTTGGCCAAGAAGTCCAACCCGATGGTCAAGGACCGCATCCAAGCTGTGAACCTTATGCTTGAGGCGGAGACCTTGAGGGTGAACACGCAACAGTGCCCAATGACCACAGAGGCGCTGGAGATGCAGGCCTACAACAAGCAAGGTGAGCCAGACAAACAAGGGGGTTTCGATCACCCAAATGACGCCCTTGGCTACAGCGTGGTTCATAAGTTTGGCCACACCCGCACAGCCGTGACATTGGGGGGGCTGACTGGTATATGACGCCCCAGCAAATTGAGGATTGAGCACATGAGTGTCAGCGCAACGCACCCCGACTATGACAAGAGCAAGTTTCGCTGGAAGCGATGCAGAGACGTGATTGACGGGCGGGATGCCATCCTCTCTGCGGCAAGGCGCTCTGACCGCATCAGGGGGAGCCTATTCTCTGGCGACCGGCTGGTGGACCTTTATCTGCCACGCCTCAAGGGGCAGGATGACGAGGAGTATTTTGCCTATGCAGAGCGCGCCTCATTTTTCAACGCCACAAGCCGGACTGTGGAGGCTATGACTGGCTTGGTGTTTATGCGTGACCCAGTGGTGAAGTTGCCACCGGCTATGGCTGAGATTGAGGATGACATCACGCTGCAGGGCACCGGCTTGAGGGAATTTGCTGAGGAGGTGGTTGAGCAGGTCATGGATGTGGGGCGCGTGGGTATGATGCTGGACTACCCCGCGAGCGCCCCCAAGGGCCTCACTGTGGCTGCTGCTGAGGCGGCCAATATCAGGCCTTTTCTGCGCTGGTATCAGTCAGAGCGCATCCTCAACTGGCGTTGTGGTGTGGTCAATGGGCGCAAGGTGCTCACCATGGTGGTGCTGGAGGAGGAGCATGAGCGGCCTGTTGATGAGTTTACATCTGAGGCTGTCACCAAGCACAGGGTGCTAAGCCTTGATGGCGGTGCTTATAGGGTGAGGCTTTTTTCTGATGACGTTGTGGAGCTGGATGAATACCCCACGCAAAATGGCGCTCCCATGGACTACATCCCCTTTATAATTTTGGGGCCACAAGGCAGCACCCCTGATGTTCAAAAGCCGCCCTTGCTCGACTTGGTTGACACCAACCTGAGCCACTATCGCAACAGCGCAGACCATGAGCATGGCCTGCACTTCACTGGCCTGCCCACACCCTATGTGGCGGGCGTGCAGCTGGAGGATGGCAAGACAATTGAGCTGGGCAGCACTCAGCTGCTGGTGTTTTCTGACCCTGAGGCAAGGGTTGGCTTTATGGAGTTTACTGGTGAGGGCTTGGCCGCCCTTGAGCGCGCCATGGAGGCAAAGGAGAGGCGTATGGCTGTGTTGGGTGCGCGGATGTTGTCAGATGAGAAGTCTGCACCTGAGGCCTATGGCACTGTGGAGCTGCGCACGGCTGGCGAGCGGTCTGCACTGGGCAGTGTGTCCAAGGCCGCATCAGATGCCGTGTCTCGCTTGCTGCGATGGATGGCAGAGTGGATGGGTGCGGGGGGTGAGGTTGAGTTTTCACTGAATACCGATTTTGGCGCTTCAAAAATCCAGCCGGACCTGCTGGAGAAGCTGTTTAAGGGATACCAGACCAACGCAATCCCTCTGGAGGTGCTGTTTGAAAACCTCAAGGCAGGTGAGATTGTTTCGCCTGACATGGATTTTGAACGGTATCAGAGCCAGCTAGGGGAGGACGCCCAGACCATGGCCGCCGCTGGTATGTTTCAGGCGCCTGCTCTGGATGACGCAGCAGGGCCAGAGGGCTAAGCAATGGCCACCGCACGCCTCAAGACATCAGCTAGACCCTCAAGGGTGCCTACCACCCAAGACTTGTCCTTGGGTGAGTTTGGAATAAACACCTATGATGGGGCCTTGTATTTC
>TARA_R110002012_G_scaffold25489_3_pt1 | contig 15615 bp, 6 predicted proteins | sample TARA_R110002012 | Tara Oceans TARA_R110002012 (sample SAMEA4396515) | marine metagenome | biome: Westerlies Biome; feature: [DCM] deep chlorophyll maximum layer (ENVO:01000326); material: water (ENVO:00002006), including particulate matter (ENVO:01000060) such as... | depth 40 m
TCTTCACCTTCAGTATCTATACCTTGTTTAGCTAATTTAGCTTTTATTAAGCCAGTTAGACCATCGCCATCAATCAAATAGTTGTAAGCTTCTATGTTTGGCCCAGCATCAAAGTCTGCTTTAGTTTTAGCTTTTTGACCAATAGCATCGACTTTGCTTTGTATTTCAGCAGCTCTATCAGATATTCTAGTTAACGAAGCTTTTGTCTGTGTAGTTTCACCTACTTGTATTTTATCTTTTGCTGCAAATTCAGTTACTCTTTTACTACGCTTACCTTTTTTTATAGTTTTATTGTAGTTCTTCATGAAGTTGTAAGCTTGCCTACCATTTTGAAACTCACCTCTTCTTCCAACAAGTCTTAACACTTCTTCGCTAAAGTTTAATATTCTATTACCAAAGCTTTCGTTAAAAGATATTTCTTTTTTATTTATAGCATCGTCAAAATACGTAAACATTTCTTCTGATAAAAAATCAGGCTCTCCGTTTATGTCTTCATTATTTTCTACAAACCTTTTTTTAATAGCAGCTTTTTGAGAATCTGTAAGTACATTATAAAAGCTTTTAGTTAAATTTGTTTTTTGTTTATCAGTTAAATTATCAAACTTTTTACCAAAAACTCTATGTATAAACTCATGACTAGCAACTGATATAGCTCCAGTTTCTTTAGCCGCGGCATCATTTTGAAGCATAACTCCACCTACAAAAACACCGTCACGGTCTGTAACATCAAGGTTCGGATCACCACCTAGCTCTTCATATCTTTTTTGAAACTTTTTAGAGTCACTAAATCTTTCATATTCAGCGTTTATGTCATCTGCGTAAGCTTTAACATTATCTGAAAACTCTTGTAAAACTTTTTTTCTAGCTAAAGCTCGAGTTGATTCAATCTCATCACTTATTTTTTCAAATTGATCTTTTAAAGCTTTTTTTTCTTCTTCAGAAGTTGCAGATCTATATGCTCTTGTTAATTCAAGCTGAGACTCTATATTTTCTACATGTTCGTTCAACTGCTCATCAGTCATAGCGTCTACAGTAAGCTTATTATTACCTTTAACTCTATTAGCTTGAGCAACTAGATCTGTCATTTGATCTTTTATAACTTCTTTTGACTTTTTAGTTTTAGCTTTTTCATAAGCCGTTTTAAGCTCTTCTGCTTTTTTAGCTATTTCGTTTAGCTTAGCCTTATCATTAGCATCCATAAGCGTGTTATACGCTCTTTCTTTAGCTCCTTTGCTAAGCTTTTTTAATCCACCTGAGGCTTGAATAGTTTTACCAACAGCGCTACCAACTATAAAACTATCACCTAGCTCTTGTATAAATTGACTTTCTAAGTTTAAAGTAGCTATGTCTGATGATAGTTGACCAGCTTGACCTTCTTTTCTTTGTTTATTAAGAGTGTATGCGTCAAAATAATTACTTACTAATGTAGTTGCTGATTCTGCAAAACCTTCTGCTAAACCACTACCTATAACTTTTTTACTAAACGCTAGTACACCTTCTTTTAAAAACTCTTTAGCAGCTTTAGCGCTTGTTTGATCATTAATTAAGTTAGCTTTTTTTAATAAATTTCTTGTAACTATTTCAAAGCCTGCTTCAATAGCACCGCTACCTGTTGCATTTAATAGTAAATTACCTACATTAGCGTCTTCTTCTGAGCTAAATAGCTCTTCTTCAAACTTATTTCCAGCAGTACTAACACCTAAAGCTACCATACCCCAAGGCCCAAGTCTAGCGGCTATTAAAGATGGTATGGCTTCTATCATACCGTCTACAGTCTTGTTTGCAGCTTCGCCATATTTACCTTCTTTTATAGCGTTAGATATTGTGCCACCTTCTCTACTTATGTAGTTTAATAAGTTTTCTTCTAAAAGCTCAGTTTGACGAGTAAATACTTTATTTCTAGAAAATATATCTTGTTTTTCTTCAATTGTTAATTCTACACCATCTAACTCTTTAAAAAATACTTCTACGTTAGTACTTACAGCATTTGCATAGTCAGCTATACCATTAACTGCGTTAACCATGCTATAGCTACCAAGAGCTAGCTTTTCTGTAAGCGTTGTAACAGGTTCTTTGAAACCAGGGTCATCAGGTTGTAATTGTCTTACTGCACCTATATCAGCTACAGCAGCTGTATCAGCTTGAGGCGAGTATGCTGATTTAAAAATATCAAAGTTATTACTAAAAAGCCCTCGTTGAGTTATAGTTTCAAAAACTGTTTTTTGATAATTTTCATTAAGCATAGCTTTGCTAAAATTATCAAAAGAAACATTGATCAAGCCTGATTTAAATATAGTTTGATATAGTTGTTGTAGATTATTCATTGAATATTATATTTCGCCGTAAGTTTGAATATATAGTTTGTCAAAGTTTTCACCTGTCATTTCAACGCCTGATTCAATCATTGTATTATACACACTAAATATATTATCCATAGCTATAGCGGCTTCACCAATAAACTTGTCGTCTCTTCTAATATAACTGTTTATTGGTATTTTAGTGTATTTTTCATCTATTCCAGTGACTAAATCTTCAAAACCTTTAAGCTCAATTGCTTCATTAAAATCAAAACTTGTTGCGTCAGCCTTAACACCTTCAGGCATACCAATTGTTTCTCTATTTCTGTTTAACTGTGTTGCTACAGATTTATCGTTCATTTGATCATCATAGTCAAACAGTTTATCATAAACTTGTTGCTTAGTATTTTCTGATCCATATGCGCAGCTGCCATCATCAATAGTCGCGTCAGCTTTATAATTAGTAGCTTTAGGATCTGTGCAACCTAACTTTGGGTTTAGTTGACTTGTTTCATTTTTTTGCTTTTTGTTGTATTGACTAGCAACGCTTGACTTTAACTTTTGATGATACCAAGCAGAAAAGTGTTGTTTAACATTACCTGTTTTTCCAGGAGCTAATACGCCTTGATTTTTTATTCTTTCTTTTTCTGCTAGCTGAGCTTCTCCACCAACAATATTATTCTCTTTAAACCATTTGTTAAACCACTCAGTAGTATTAAAACCTAAGATGTCTGAAGCACCTTCATTGTCAAATATAAATGATTTTAAACCTGAGTTGCCAACACCTTCCATGTTCCACAGATTATTAACTTTACTGTGTAGTATTCTATCATCAACAAATTGAGCGTTAATAACTTCGTTATATAATCCAATATGTTTTTCCATGACAACAGAGTTAGAGTATACAGGGCCAGCAGCGTTTACACTAGATATAGCCATAGGATCTGCGTCTACGTCGTCAGGATCTTGCCAGTGTAATTTGCCGTCTATGTTAACAAAGTTTTCAGTATTGCCGATTAGAATATCGTTATACATAGATTTTTCAGCGCTACTCATGCCTTTGCTTAGCTTCTCAACCATGTTATCGTCTTTCATTAAGTTTCTGATACCTAATAACTTTTTGTTATCTTCTCTGAGTTGAGCACTAGTAGCATTTATTTTATTTAATTCATTAGCTAGTTCTTGATACCTTGGATTACGAACATCCATAAATGATAACTGTTGATTTAGCTGTCTAAATCTTAAATTGTTTTGCTGCATTATACCGTTTACAAGATCACCAGTACCGTCATATAATAGTGATTCATCTATTTCTGGATTTGCAGCTATATAAGCAGCCATACCAGCTCTTTGAGCTTCTTCTGCCTTTTCTTTTAACTCTATAAGAGGCTTAGTAAACGCTTGTGTTTGTAATGATTTAACTAATGGCTGTATTGCTTCTTGTCTAGCGTTAGTTGATAGTTTTTCAAATAAGCTAGCGCCTGTAGATTTACCTACATTTTTAAATAAGTCTCCAAGAAAATCTTGGCTTGTCATAAAATCTTTTTCTTCTGCCATAACTATTGTTTAAAAACAAATTTATTACCAGTGTATTCTCCAGGATCTGGAATATCGCTCATAGGCAGACCTTGAGAGTTTAATTGAGGTCCAAAAGCTCCGCTAGCTACACCACCAGCTATTTCACCGCCTAAATTACCAAGCGCGCTACTAAATTGTGTTTGCGCTGTATTTAATGCTTGACTAGTGCCTGTTTGTCTGTCAGCTGCTAAACCATATAAACTAGCTATTCTATTTTGTTCTTGCTGTTGAACATACATGTCACCTTTTCTTTGCAGCATATCTGCTTGATAAGCGCCTTGACGTTGTAGCATGTCTATTCTTTGTGCGTCTTGTCTTTGTAGTGAGTCTATTCTACTAGCTTCGCCTCTACGTCTTGCTTCGCTAGCTTGTTCTTGTCTACCAATATCTATAGACGCTTGTCTAGCTTGCTGTGTTCCGATGTTAGATAATTGTTGTGCTAAACCTGCTACACCGCTACCACCAGCTACGCCTCTTAAATTGCTTAATATATTTGCTTGTTGTTGTTGTGATTGTTCGCGCATAAAATCTGCCGCTTGAGTATTAACTTGTGGCTCTTCAAATACGTTTTCCATACCTGTAAACTGACTTTGTACGCCTTCGTATGGATTTGTTATACCTTCATAAGGGTTTGTAAACTCTATAGCGTTATAATCTTCTCTAGCTTGTGCTAATCTTTTTCTTGCTTCTGCATCTTGTCTTCTAGCGTCTTTTCTAGCTTTACCTGCTCCAAAAGCACCTATTAAAGAAGTACCTAAGCTTATCGCTGTTATAGGATCTATCTTGAACGGACTTATTTTTTTTAAACCTACTATTGCCATATTATTAAATTTATGTATTAATAGTTACATTTTTGACTTGTTATTTACTACTTTCTGATACCTCGGCAGATACAGAGAATAATTTACCTGCACTCTCTGTTTGTAATTCTAATCTTGCTTTAGCATAATAGCCTTTTAAACCAGATGTGTTTACTTTATTATTTTTAACAAACATTAAAAAATCACCAGCACTAGGAGCAGCTGCTGTTTCCTCTGTTTCTATAGAGTTACCGTTTATATTCAATACTTTACCGATTAATATAGGATCTACATTTGCTTCACTTAACGGAAGTTCGTTAGATAATATAACATAGTAAAGCATGTCACCTACTTGCAAAGAGCTATTTATATTTTCATTTAAGTTTATTATCATGATGCTGCGCCTGAAGTTATAAAGTTATCTATATCTAAACTTATTGTTTTGCTAGCTAATGGAAATTTAGTAACAATTAAATCAGCTAGTATTGTAACCGCTGTTGTTAAAAAATGCTTTGGATTAGCAGCCACAAAAGTTAGTTTTGTTCCTACAGATAAGGTTTGATTAGCTTCGCATGTAATTACTCCGTCATTATCACCACCGCTAGGATCTGCAGTTGTAATAGCTATAATTTTATTAGTAGCGGAGTTGTCTACTTTAAATCCATTAAAATTCACTAATCTTCCACCGGCTATACCTTGTGTTGCTTGAACTGGTATAGTGCCAGAGCCTGAAACTGCTGATCTTACAGTTGTAGTTACTAATTCTTTACTTGGAGTTAAGATATTTTTTCCTAAGATAATTTTAGCTCCAATAGCGTTACAAGCGGACTCTAATCCAATAGCTCTAAACGTCATTGTTTCACCATCTTCAAACGCTACAGCATTATTAAACGTTAGCGTTTTATTTGTAACATCAATTGATTTTATAACTGTACCAGCTGTTGGTGCTGTAGTGCCTTTATGAAAACGTAAAGTCATACCTATAGCTAAGTCTGTTAAGTCTGCAACAATTACTGTTACTGAAGAAACAGCGTCACCCGCTGGGTTACTAGACACGTTTTCAGTAGTTTCAAAGAAAAAGTCTTTAGGTGATATTATTGGCCTTGTTAGAATTAAACCATTACTATTAGCATCCGTAGTAGCATTATTAAGCGTTCCTGATATAGTAACTATTTTGTTTACACTAGCGCTTGGAGAGGCTGTTGTTGTAGTGTTAGTTATAGCTGGATCAGACGTGTATTTAGCAGTAGAAGCTGTTGCAGTAGCAAAAGTAATAGTAGCATCGGAGACAGAACCTATTTCTTGTATATAAACACCGTTGTCAATAATAGTGTCTGTGTAAGGCTTTGGGCTAACAATAACAAAATATTTTACAGAAGAAGCGGCAGGAAAACTAATTAGCTTTTCAAAAAAACCTGTGGATAAACTAACGTTTAATTTGTTTTTTGAAGCAAAAACAGAAGTAAAAGTTTTTGTAATAAAATTATAAAACTGATTGTTGCTACTAACTATTTGTATAGTTACTTCAGCACCTATATCGCTTTCTATAAACAAGCTTCTGTTTTCTCCAGCAGCATCTAAGTCGCTGCTTAATATTGATATGTTATTTATATTAGCCATTCAATTAATCATCTATATTAATTACATCAAGAACAACGCTAGCTATAACTCCTAAGCCTTGCACGTTTAAACCACCTATATCGTCGGAGTTAGTTACATCTATATTACCACCTCTTATGTAGTTGTAATATTTACCTTCTTTTTTAATAAACTCTGGTATAGAGCCTTTTTGTAAGTCTGTCTCAATACTAGCCGCAAACCAACCTTGTCTACTAGATAAATTATTATAATCTATATCTGTAGCTCCACTCTCATGACTAGCATAGGCTAGCTTTTTACTTGCGCTTCCTTCATACAATAGTGTTTTAAAATCTTTAACTACAGAAGACGAGTCATTAAATATAAAGTCAATATAAGAGCTTGCTGTCGTCAAGTTGTAAAACGAGTTATAGTTATTTTCATCTGCATGATGCTTGTATACAGCACCGTTTTTAAACGTATAATAATCGCCGCCTAAACTTAATCCAGACTCTGGAATAAAAGATTTAAAGCTAACCCAACCTTTTACATCTTCGCTATAGCTTAACGTTTTAGCAACAAAACCTAAATCTAAAACACGTCTTAATATAATATTGTCAATCTTTATGCTTGAACCGCTGTTTGACTGCTGACTAAAGAAAAAAGCTAAAGCATTTGTTAAATAACCTGGATTATTCTCTGCAATAACAAAGTCTTGGTTAAAATGACCTTCGTTTTGAGTAAGCGAAGAAGAAAAACCTTTATTTTCGCTATTCCAGTAATAAAATCTAAAATTACCTGTATTTTCTTTGTAGTCAAAAGAAAGTCTGTATGTAGCTCCAGTTTGTAGATCTCCTATATTTTGTTTAGCCATTATAGCTCCTGCACCTACTATATCGATATTTTCCCAAACTAAAGAGCCGGTACTTTCGTCCCAGTATAGATCGTTTCTTATGCTTGGATCAAATCCTGTAAAAGTCCAACTATCAACTCCGCCACCTGTAAACGAAGGCGTAGCATCTATTAATGATATGTTGCTAACAGAGCCTTCAAAAGTATCTTCTCCTAATTGACTAAACGCTAAAACATAACCACTACTAGAGCCACTAGCATTTAATATTTGCGCTGTTGAGTTTGATGGCTGAGAAACTATAGTAGGCTCATAACCATATGAAGCGTTATAGTTTATAACATAGTCGCCAGGTTCGGTAATATTACTAAGTCTAAATCCAGCGTTACCTTCTGATGTTGGTATAAATGCTCTTGCGTATAAATTTCCAGATATATTTCCTGTATCAACGTTATTGCCTACAGTAAAAGAAAAATTAAAACCGTTGTATGTAGGCTGCAAGTAAGCAGCTTCAGGATCATAACTATCAACATTACTGTTGTAAAGAGTCGCAAGATATTCTGGCTCAACAGTGTTAAATTGAAAAGCGTTGTTTTTATAGTATACCATAGGTCGAGCTCTTTCTTCTTCACTAAGTGGAGGGTCAATATAAAACTCTTCTATTTGCTGCCAAGCAGCGTGTGGCATTGTATAATTTTTAGATTGCACGTCCCAACTAGATGGCTCTGCCATACTAGGTATTTCTGTTATATCATATAGTTTTACATTATCTAGTGTAAATCCTTGATGATTACTATTTACCTCACTAGCCCAGCTACTAAATTTAAATGTACTAGAAGTTGAATTAGCTTTCCATATGCCTAATAATGTTGGCGTATTAGACCCGTCCCAAAGTCTAGTAGAAGGTCTTAGCTTTAATTTATCAGCAGTTACATTATATCCAGAGACTTGCCCAAAATGATAAGGTAAAGCAGCTCTGTAATCAGAGTTTGTTTGATCTTTTCCGTGAATGTCTAATTCAGGATTATCTGGTAAATTATTACTACCGTACAAGTCGTTTGGAAAAACACTTTCAACTAAAAGGGCAAAAATACTAGTAGTTGGAAGAGTAGTAGCGTCTACTTCTACCATATACCAATTACCAGCTACAATGTCAGTTTCTAATGTAACATCAAAAAGCGTTTGAGTAGTAACAAGCCCTGCCGCAAGAGATACGTTTGCTTCCTCATGTATTAAATTACTAGCAATGTCAACGTTAGTAAAGTCTGCTCCACCAGTAAAAGCGCTATTAAGTAACTCTGGACGAGAATTTGTTTCAACTAATTCTACACCATCTTCAAAATAAGCATTGGCAATTAAGTTCTCAGTGTGACCTTCTTTTATTGTTAAGTTATATTCTTGCTTATCTTCATCGTAAGTTCCTAAACAAGCAATATTATTTTCTTCTAAGTTGTCGCCAAACCAGTCTTTCATGCCAGCGTCTGATATTGGAGTTAATCCGTCCATTGATAATCTTAGTACAGCTCTTCTTTGTTTATCTGTAAAATAAGCTCTGTATGACTCACTAGCAAAAGACTCTGGATTTTTAGATATACCAAACTCACCTACAAATGGAGTGACTTGACCAAGAACTCTTTCGTTAGCAACTAGCTGAGGATTTCCATCAGCGTTGAATATAGCGTCTTTGTTGCTAAGTACTTTTACAACTTTGTCTTCGCAAAACACTACTAAATTAGTTTGTCTTTGAAAAAGCTTTTGTATACTACCGTAAGTTGGATTTAAGTCTTTAGTTATTTTTTGAGCTTGTATAAACTGATTTAAATTATTAAGTCCAGTGTTAGAGTTGTATAATCCAGAAAATATTAATCCATGTTTTCTTGTTTCTTCTCTATAAGGCTCATCAAGCGTAGTGGATGCTCTAGCACCTGTTTTTATAACAACTCCATTAAAGTCATCTCTAATAGTGTTAGACTCAACGCCATTGCCAAAACCAAAAACGTTGTAAAAGTTTGAATAATAAGGTAGGCTTGGTGCAAGCTTAACCTTAAATTGTCTAGCATTACCATAGTCGCCTGCGCCTGCGCCAGTAATATAATAATCAATAGTACTATTTCTTTCAGTAATTTCAACATGAACAACGCTACCATCTCGCCTTTTTATAGCTAGTATTTTACCTACATAATCTAGTTCTGTAGTTCCATCTGCTGGATCAAACCAATTAAATCCATGCTCTGTATCACTTTCACCAGAAACAGAAATATTTTGTTCACCTGTAGTTTCATTGTGAAAAGCTTGCCTAATATATCTTGGCAAAGGTGATTGAATACCGTCTACAGCTTTGTCAAAGTTTATTGGGTATACTATAGACCCAATAGGAAATAAAATATCTTTATTTTCAGGAGTTATTTTAGTTGGTATAGCGTCACTAATTTCATAGTAAATATCTAAATCAACTGCTTTTTCAGACTCTGTTTCAAATATAGCTTTATTAGTGCTAGCTTCACTTGAAAAAGATTTAGCACTTTCTTCTATAAACTCAAACAAGTTATTATTACTATCTACGTCTATAGTTGTATTGTCTTGACTTAACGGCTTAAATGTTCCTGATGTTTGCGGATTTTTATCTAGCTTTAAAGCGTAAACTATACGTCTATTAGATCTAGCACCAAAAGCTTCTAGCTTGTCTAATACAGTAGTAAATTCACTGTTATCTGTAGCTGTACCATTTTCAGCCCAAGCTATTACAGCTTCTTCAACACTATCTCCACCATTGACATACTGTGTTCCGTTCCACTCTTTTCTCATGCGCCAAGGTGTATGGTTATATACGTTCTTAACCTCAACGTTTAGTATTGTATATATTTCTTCAGAACTGTCTTGAGAAAATCTAAATCTTTTACCAGCCACTAAGTTGCTAAGCGTTTCTTGTATACTAGCCACATCATTAGCGCTATATGTAGGATCAAACTGTCTTTCGTGTTGAGTTTGATAATCTGAATCATAGCCTAATAAAGTAAAATATTGCTGCTGAGCGCCAGTTACATTGGGAGGTATTGCGCCTGGCGCTGGTGGTGTGACAGATGCTTCATTATAATTATTTAAATAATAAAGACTATTCCCATAATGCCCTTCCATTTCTACAAAACCTGTTCCATTACCGTGATTAAAAGCACCGCCACCCCATATACCTTGGAGGTATTTACCTAAGGAGTTTAAGCCTTTGTGCGTTATATTATTAGGATAACTATTTGCTCTAGTAAATAAATCTACACCAGGTCCTAGAAACGATACATGCATATAAAATCCACCTTGTTCGTAATCGCTTGATAAATCATTTACCCTGTCACTTCCATATATTGTGCTATTACACCATATTCTTCCACCACTACCGTCACTTGTACTGCCATAATAGTCAGGATTAGCTATTATGATAGGATCTATACCGTTTACATGATAGCTTTCTTCATCGCCATCATCATCAGGCGCAAAAGCTATATCAGTAGATGCGTCCATAGCTTCAGTGTCATAATCAGCAGTTATGCTAAATCCAAAATCGTTTACTGGAGCTGTGTCATACTCTTCATAGTCTTCTAGCTTCCAGCCATACACGCGTGGATTATTTACTGCGACTGAAGAGTTAGCTGAGCCATCGTAAAGATACCCGCTAACAAGACCCCACGCTAGTTTTGGATAACGAATAATAGGACTACCTACCCAACCTTGACCAGACTCTCTAGCATATAAAGTGTTTGAAGGATTAGACGCAGCCATATACATACCGTCAATAAAAAACTTACCTTGCATTGAGCCAAATCCTATAGGTTCTTCTAATAGTTTAAACCACTCGTTTTCCGTATCAGTTAGCCCGTTGCCACCATGAACATCTACAGGTGTACTAGCATTGCCTCCGTAGTAATTGCTATTTATTTCACTAGCGTATTGTATATTAGCGTTTGCAGAAGTACTATAAGTAGTGCTAGCTTGATCGAGCCACAAGTAAACTTTTTCAGAGTGTAGTATTTTATCTGTAGCAGTTACTTCTACAGCTTGATTTAGCAACTGGTCTTTAATTAAATCGTCTGCAGCTATTTTAACAAAAAAGCTACCTGAAAAGTTTTCATTAGAAAACCTGTCTTTTCTTTGTATTTTTAAATTAAGCTCTGCAGACATATTTGCGTTTGCCGCTAGTTCTCCGTCAGCGTCTAACGCTGAACTATTAGCTAACAAAGCATCTTGAAGCTGTATTACTTCGCTTAATCTAATAATATAGTTTTGGCTAAGATCTAATCTTATGTTTGTTATTTTATATCTTTTAGACTGCAATCCACCTAAAGACCAAGACACATAAAGATTATCTACTTTGTTTGAAGTCTCAACTGTCCCGCCTTCAGCGTTTGTTAATGCAGAACCATCAATTAAATTATCTTGCCAAGTTGATTTTCTTATTACTATAGTGTCTGTTTGTTGATCTATACGTCTTGTTTCTCCAACACTTGCATCATCAACAAATAATCCAGGATTATCTTCACTAGTATCTGTGAATATATTGTTGTCGTTTTGACCTGATCCAAGATCATAAAATTTATAAGCTATGGCTTCAGGGGCTTCATTGCTTATATCTAGTATTTTATATTTATTATCTTCAGTAACTCTAAAAGACTCAGGATCTTTTAAAACTGTTTTTAAAATAATATAATCATCTTCTGATACTTTAGATCTATCTTTAGAAGGAAACGAAAGATATACATGATCTTCTTCATTTTCAAACTGACTATGTTTAAAAGGAATATAAAGTCTTTCATTTAACAAATTATAATACCTACCTGAAGATTCTTTTACATAAAATTTATAATAGTGAGCCCAAGAAGGAATATTAGAATCAACTGTTGCTGATATTTGAAGTGGCACTTCTGTAGATAAATTTTGTATAGCTTTTATTGAAGCGTTTTGTGATGTAAATATAGGTGTTTCTCTTCCGTAAGCATCACCAAACAACAATCCTACTTGATAACTTCTTTGAGATTTTATTGACTTATAAGGCTTGTTGTCTTCTTGATCTCTTGCTACTGTTGATGCCGTTAAGTTTACAGCATCTACATCGTAGTTTTGCGTGTAATTACCGTACACAATTCTATTTCCAACTATTTCTTGAGCACTAGCTGTTTTAGGCACGTTATCGTAAGGCCTTAATAATTGCTCTTCTGCTATAGCAGCATATATATTTTCACTGTCTATTAAGTAATAACCAGTAGTAGTAAGATATTCACCATCAAGATCATTTTCTTGCAAATAAGAACCAATAGCGCTCCAATTATTATCAGTCTTTTTTATTTTACCTGCAGAATATACTACGTTAGAGTCCTCTGTCTTGTAGAGTATTTCTACTTCAACAACGTCTTTAGGTATAGATTTATCAACAAAACCATAAACTTCTATAGACTCTATATAATTAAGCATAGCAGTATTGTATGCTTCTGCTTTATCATAAAAGTTATTTTGACTATAATCTTCAACGTACTCTGCGTTAAAAACTGGTTGAGTAAAAGGGCTAAATGCAGAGATTTGATTATCGTCATATTTATATCTAACGCAAAACCTAGGTATTTGTCTTTCAAATATAGTTTTTTTTGTATCGCTTTTAGAAGAATTTATTTTTATTTGAGGAGCTCTAAGAGGTTTTTTTCTAATTACAGTTATATGCTCTTCTTTTAAAAAGCCTTGATTAACTCCGTCTACAAATAGTCTTGAATGGTGACTTGCGCTTTGAGGATTATTTAAATTACCTGAATAGTTTTTAGATAAATCTATTTTTTTAGGCTCGTTTTCACCGTCTGTAAAAAATAAAAAATTATCAACAATACTTATTGCAGTTATTTGTTTGCCTGAAAACTTTAAAAAACGTTCAACGGAGCTGACGAGCTTGCCTAAATCTACAACTAGCATGCTAGAATAATCATTAGCGACATCATATTTAGCTATAAAATCTCTATCGCTACATCTAACAAAATAATATATGTGATTTGTCAAAGTGTCTTCAATACTACCAACGCACACTGCTGTAGAGTTAATGCTAGCAATGCTAGATATAGCTTTAGTTCCGCGAATATTTTGTACGCTACCAACATCTGAGCCTTCAGACGTTGAAATCTGTACATTCATTGCTTCTCTATATTGTCCTTTAGGTATGATTCTCTCGTCAAGGTCTTTATTCATTTTACCTTGAAGGAAGTTGTTAGTAATCTCTGCCATAAATTAATGCTTTATATGCTTAGATTTTCCTCTAAGTACTTGAGTAATATCTTCTATTTTAATATTAGATAGTCTTAGTTTAGCTTTTCTTGTAGCTGCTATTTTTTCTTTACGAGCTCTCATAACAACGTACTCTGGTATATTACTTTTTACAGACAAAACACCGTAAGATATACTTTTATACATAGCCTCTTCAGCTAGCTTATGTATTTGCATTTCTGCTTCGGTTCCTAAGCTATCACTTATGTAATCTAATATTACAGTTTTTCCAGAAATATTAGAGCTAAAATGTATTCTACCTATTCTATCATCAATATAAAACGATCCGTTTGTTTGTGCTCTTGAAGGATCAAGACCATATCTTTCGTCAGGTACTCGCTGATAATCATCATTAGCATAGTCGTCATTATTATTTTCTGCTGGAGTTATTGCTTTGTACTTATCCCAAGTAGAAGACTCTCTACTATTAGTTGAAGTTAGTTTTCCAGTAGGTAAAATAGATTCTAGTCTTACGCCAGAAACTTCTGAAAATACTTTTAACGTTCTACTCATTACATTTGTATTGTTGTCTACCCAAGGTGCAATACATATTATAGTTAAATACACATCGCCTTCTATGTCTGTAAAATCTAAATCTTCGTCTATTATTTTTTCTCCTGTTTCACCAGCTGTCCACTCAAGGTATGCTATGTCATAATAATCAGCATATCTATTTGTTGTTTCACTACCTGAATAAGTAGGATTATGTCTAACGTTAGTTGACGGCGGACTTGTGCTTAATCCAACTCTAACTGTTGTCGCAGGTGTATTAAAAGTTCCTGTTGTAGAACCAGCGCTATAAGGCTCAAAGTCGTCAGCTGTAACTACTTGTGTAGAAGCCGCTACTGTAACTGCTGTAGCTTCTAGTGAAGCTAGAGTGTAGTCTGTTACGTCTATTTTTTGATAGCAATACGTAACATAAGATCCCATATTGTATCGTTTAGTAGGGTGCTGCTCAATAATTAGTTTATCATTATCATTACTTGTAGCTTGCGTAAAATCATTTAAACCTACTACTTGACCTAATTGCTTAGGAGGGCTTGCTATCCAATTATTGTTTTTATTTAATTTAAAAGAGTCTGATAAAGAAGTGTTAAAAATATAAGTTCCATCTGATTCTTGTTCAATTTGAAAAGGATTTGATGTATCGTTAGTTTTATACAGCGGATGTTTAATTCCAGCGGCGTCACACCAACTTAATTTAGTATAGTTAACATAATCATGAGGCAGCGCCATGACAAGACTTGGAGGTAACACTATACTTTGAGATTTAAAAGCTTTTAGCGTATCAAACGATAATTCAGCTAAAGCTCTTTGCGCGTGAAACGCAACTTCTGTTCTACCAACCTTGTTTATTATTTTTTCTTCACCAACATATATAGCCATAAATTGAGCTATTACGTCTTGCAAAGAAACAAACTGATAGTTTCCAAATGAACCACTTTCATAATATTCTCTTTCTATTTGTCCGTCTAGTAATGCCATTTAATTATGCTTTTTCTTGTCTTATGTTTTTTATTTCTTCTTGAGTAGCCACTTGAACTAACCCAGCGTCTTCAATAGATATACCAGCTAGTTTTAATATTCTATTAACTAAATTTTTTTGTTCTGACGGATGTAATTCAAAGTCCACAGCATTGCCGCTTGGATTATACAAAGGTTTTTCATTAACAACAACGTAAGTCCACTGTGGTTTCACTGGCTTTCTTATATAGTGAAACAATGTAATTTTGCCTTGAGGCATAAAGAAAATAAAGTTGCTATCAAAATAATATACTGGCCTAAATTTAGTTGGAGATGTTAATGGAGAAATGTAAGCCGTAGATTCATCTTTAGTTATTTTTTCTGCTTTGTAGCCATCAATAAGCACAAAGTCTTGAGATCTATAAAAATCATCAGGAAATATAGCCATTGATTTAATAGTGTCAAAATTATAATTTGCAGATGTATAAAATATAGAGATTTTATCTTCTAGTATTTTTATCATATCAGCATATTCACTCTGATTGCCTGGTATTCTTTTAAACTGATTTAAATCGTAAAAATATTGCTCAAATATTGACATCTGAGCATGATCGGCAAATAAGTTAAATTCTTGTGGAGTTATATAACCTCTTTGCTCTTTATTAGCGAGTGCTAATACTGTTTGATATACTGTATCTATTTTTATCACGTTATCATTATTTATAGTTAAGCAACCACCCCGTAGAGTGGCTGCTCTACT
>TARA_R110002012_G_C11674790_1_pt1 | contig 15594 bp, 17 predicted proteins | sample TARA_R110002012 | Tara Oceans TARA_R110002012 (sample SAMEA4396515) | marine metagenome | biome: Westerlies Biome; feature: [DCM] deep chlorophyll maximum layer (ENVO:01000326); material: water (ENVO:00002006), including particulate matter (ENVO:01000060) such as... | depth 40 m
TTTATACGGATAAGGTTTCCAGTTCTCAAGAAGAACGTAAAAGCTTAAGCAAACTTCTGGACTATGCCCGTGAAGGGGACACTATTGTTGTTTGGAAATTAGACCGCCTGGCCAGAAGCTTGATTCATTTTACAAACTTCATCAACCAGCTCAATGAAAAAGGCGTCAAGTTCCGGAGCATTACCGAACCTTTTTTGGATACCACGGACAAGTCTTCGCATTCACAATTCATTGCAAACATGTTCGCTGCCTTGGCGCAGCTGGAACGTGATATTATCATCGAACGCACGAAAGCTGGCATGGCCTCTGCAAGAGCTAGAGGGAAAGTTTTTGGTGCTCCAAAAGGAATCAGTAAGAAAAACCAACAAAAAGCCATAATTTGTGAACAGTATTTCAAGGAAGGAAAATTTACAGTGAAGGAAATATGCGAACGTGTTGAGATTTCAAGGGCAACTTATTACAAGTATCTAAGATACAAAGGGCTTAATGGAAAGTTGAGACATTATAAAAAATAACCAATATTTAAAGCATGAAGTAAATGGCATTTTACCAAAATTCAGTATTAAATAAACACTTAAAAGGACAGGATGAAAAAACTGTTAAAGCATCCTACCAAAAGTTCTGTGCTTACTTTCATAATCCTATCATTCAGCAAAATATAAGAGATGCCAAAGAAGAACAATTCCAAGAGGGTTTTCTGCGTGAATTATTTGTTGATATTTTAGGTTACACTTTAAACCCACAACCAGATTTTAATTTAACTACCGAATTAAAGAACGAAAAAGGATCAAAAAAGGCCGATGGGGCTATTTTGCATGATGGGAAAGCTTTAGGTGTTATCGAGTTAAAAGGAACGGATACCAAAGATTTAGATAAAATAAATGTTCAGGCATTTAATTACAAAAACAACCAAACAGGTTGTGTATATGTCATAACATCCAATTTTGAAAAACTGCGTTTCTTCATTCACCATTCAGTTGAGCATTTGGAATTTAATCTTTTTACGCTTACAGAATCTGAATTTCAATTGTTATGGCTTTGTTTAAGTGTAGAGAATCTTTTAAATGGTGTTCCGTTAAAAGTAAAAGAGGAAAGTTTACACGAAGAAGAAAAAATAACCAAGCAACTGTATAAAGATTATGCGGCATTTCGTAACGATTTGTGGCAAAATATGGTTAAAAATAATGGGGTTGCCGATAAGCTGGTGTTATTCAAAAAAACACAAAAATTACTTGATCGCTTTTTATTTATTCTCTTTGCAGAAGATAGCGGTTTATTGCCTCCTAATTCCATTTCAAGAATTTTAAAGCGTTGGGAAGTCTTAAAAGAAGAAGATGCTTATAAGCCCTTGTACGACATTTTTAAACAGTATTTCGGTTATATAGACACAGGAAGAAAAGGACAAAAAACAGTTGATGATATTTTTGCATACAATGGTGGTTTGTTTTTGCCTGACGCATTATTAGATACTATTCTGTTGGATGATGACATACTGCATGCACATGTATTGAAATTGACTAAATACGATTTTCAAAGTGAAGTGGACGTTAATATACTTGGGCATATTTTTGAAAACTCATTGAATGAAATTGAAAGTATCACGGCACAATTAGAAGGGCAGGAACTAGACAAGAGCAAAACCAAGCGCAAAAAAGATGGTGTTTTTTACACCCCCAAATATATTACCAAATACATTGTTGAAAATACGGTTGGTAAATTATGTGATGAAAAAAAGGAAGCATTAGGTATTGTTGATGAAGAATACGCTAAAGGTAGGAAAAACAGAAAAAAAGATATTGTTAAAAGGTTAGACGCTAATTTACAAGCCTACCGGAACTGGTTGTTAAACATTACCATTTGCGATCCAGCTTGTGGTTCGGGAGCTTTTTTAAATCAAGCTTTGGAGTTTTTAATGGAAGAACATACCTATATAGATGAATTGGAATCACAATTATTAGGGCATGCCTTTGAGTTTCCAGGAGTTGAAAATCATATTTTGGAGAAGAATATTTTCGGGGTTGATATTAACGAAGAAAGTGTTGACATCGCCAAACTCTCCTTATGGTTGCGAACCGCACAAAGAGGCAGGAAGCTAACCTCATTAAACAACAACCTTAAATGTGGCAACTCATTAATTGACGATCCAAGCGTTGCAGGAGATAAAGCCTTTAATTGGGAAAAAGAGTTTCCAACCGTTTTTGAAAAAGGTGGTTTTGATGTAGTGATTGGGAATCCTCCTTATGGTGCCAAACTACCAGATGAAGTGAAAGAGAATTTAACAGTAAACTATATTTGCTTTAAGGAGAATTACGATATCTACAGTGCGTTTATACAGCTTGCTTTTCAATTGGTAAAACCTAATGGTTTTTGGGGATTTATAAACCCTGTTTCTTGGCAAAGTGGAGAAAAGTATCTTGTTGTAAGACAATATCTTGAAAAGAATGGAAAATTTGAAATAGGGATAAAATTACCGTATGATGTTTTTGAGGACGCTTATGTGGATACCGGTATTTATATTGTTAGAAAATCAAATGTTGAGAATTATGATTCGCAAGTATTTGAATTTCCAGTTAAATTCAAATATTATGGGGATTTAACAACAGATATTAATCTAAAATTTCTACCAAGCAAATACTGGGTAGAATTGGATTCTCTGAAAATAGTTCTAAACCCTTCTTTTTATGAATTATTACCAAAAATGTCAAAGAATACTATTCTATTAGATGACGTAACCAAATCAATTAGAGGTATTTTACCAAACAAGCAAGACGTTTCAATTATCCCAGAACCTAGCGACAAAAAATATTTCGTTGGAGGTTTATATAGGTATGTGATCAATAGAGATTTTCAAGGAGTACACTACGGAGACCATTTAAAAGAAAAGCCAAAAGATTATAGTTTTTTCCAAGGCGAACGAATCTTAATACGAAGATTAATAAATCGACAATTTCAAATAATGGCGTCATTTGTTAATGATGAATTCGTTAACAAAAAAGATTTGTACAATCTTAAAGTATCAAATGATAGATTCGATATAAAGTACCTTTTGGCAATAATCAATTCAAAGCTTATTTCATATTTAAAAATTAAAGGAGCTACTACAGCAGCCAAGGACGATTTTGGTCAATTAACGTTATCTGATATTCGACAGATTCCAATTAAATCAATTGAAAAGGATAATCAGCAACTATTTATTGATAGAGTTGAGCAAATAATTAATAATAAAGATGAATTGAGTGCATTACAATATCAGTTTTGTGCTTTACTACAAAGTAAATTCGAAATAGAAAAGCTTACCACCAAGCTTCAAAACTGGCACGAATTGGAGTTTAAAGATTTCTTAAAAGAATTCCAAAAAGCTAAAATCAAATTGAGTCTTTCGGAAGAGGCAGAATGGATGCCATATTTTAATGAGCAAAAACATAAAGCTCAAGCATTAAAATCTGAAATTGAAAAGGTAGATTCTGAAATTGACCAGATGGTATATCAGCTTTATGGGTTGACGAATGAGGAAATTAAAATTGTGGAGAGCTGATAAAAAAATATTAAAATATAATATGTCTACTACAAATACACAAAGAGAATTAATAGATTTTTTATGGGACTGGACAAATCCACTTGGAAGTTGGAGTAAATTGTTGGTGGAATTAATAACGAACAAACAATCGGTTCTCGACCAAAATGAACGGAATCGAGTTTTTGATTATTTTATACAAGATATAGGATTTGTTTATCCAATACCACTTCCTCCCTTAACGATAACAAAGCCCAGTTTTACACTAGCTTCGAAAGAAGTAATTCTAACAAAGTTGTCTGAAGTTAAAGGAGTAAATAAATTGGCAGAAAACCAAGTCATGGAGTTTAGTCCAAACATTACGGTTGTGTATGGAAATAATGGAGTTGGAAAAACAGGATATAGTCGTATTTTAAAATCGCAAGGGTATAGTTTTGACAACAATATTGATATTCTCTCAAACGTTCATGAAAATCCCATTAATCAAAGTGCTCGTTTAGATTTTAATTCAGATGGAAGTCCTTTTTGTCTTAATTGGCAAGGTGGGCGACAAGAATCAGACCTTAATTCTTTATCAGTTTTTAACAGCGATTGTGTAAATATATCTCTTTCTAATAATCGTCAGCTATTAGTAACACCAAAAGGTTTTTACTTATTCACGCTAGTTACTAACGAACTTACAGAACTAACAAACTTATTGAATTCACGATATGCACAGTACCCTGTTGTATTACAATGGAAAGAACAGTTGCATGAAGCAACACTACAGAGAAATTACATCGATGCGATAGCACATAATTCGAACAAAGATAAGCTCAATGAATTATCGGTTTTTACTGATGAAGATCAAACAACATTAACCAAAAAGGAAGAGGACTTAAAAAACCTGAACAAAGCTACTTTAGAAGCAAAACTTAAAAACATTAATATTATGCTAACTGAACTGGCTTCGGTTATTACAACGATTAAGCACACACAATCTAATCTCTACAAAAAAGTTTGGGATGCCATTATTAGCTACAATGCAACTCTCAAAGTATTGAAGGCCAAAACCCAACTTGGAATTGCAGAACTTGCAGAAACACATGGGTTAGAACAATTTGATACTGAAACATTTTCAAATTTCTTAAGGTCTGCTGATGCTTATATTAAATTACTAGCCAAAGACAATTACCCGAACAGCATAGATGATACCTGTGTATATTGCAAACAAGATTTACAAAGCGAACAAGCCAAAAAATTGGTAGAGAGTTATGGTAAAATCTTAAACGATACAACCGAAAAAGAAATCACAAAACATGAAAAGCTAAAAGGTGAAATTGTTGAACGAGTTAAATTGATTACCAATACTATTGTATTTCATCAACCAACATTTGGCATTTTGGAAGATAGTAGTATCGTACAGCCACAAGAAATTATAGACTTTAATGCAAAGGTTACATTATTTAAACTCCATGTTGTTAATAACACCGTAGATGCAAAACTTCCTTTCGATATTAATTACTTGGCAATAATTCAGTTTTTTGAAACGAAACAAACAGAATTCGTAACATCAAGAGATGCTATTATTAAAGCATTAACAAACTTGACACCAACAGAGATTAAACTGAAAACAGAAATAGCAGAATTAAAAGATAGAAAGTTGTTGACCAATCATAAGCAAGAAGTAATTACTGTTATTACAAACTTACTATCTCGTAAAATAATTGATGATAATAGGTCGCAGTTTAATACCAACTCATTAAGTATTAAAACAACCCAAGCCCGTGAAGAATTAGTCGCACAAGATTTTCAAAAGAAGTTTACCATCGAATTAACTGGATTTAGAAAACAGCATCTTGGCATTAGTCTTGGTTTCTTTTCCCAACAAGGAAGTTCTCGCATACGACAGAATGTTGCTAATTACGATATAAACAAGGTTTTAAGTGAAGGTGAACAGAAAACAATTGCACTTTGCGAATTTCTAACTGAGTTACAACTTGATACAACCGTTGCTCCTGTAGTGTTTGATGACCCTGTTAATTCACTCGATCATCTTATTATTCAAGATGTGGCAAAACGATTAGTTGATTTATCCAAAGAACGACAAGTTATTGTATTTACACATAATGTAATTTTCTTTAATGCCTTTTTTGGTTGGCAAAGTCACGTTCTATATCGAGGAAATACAGATTTTAAATTCTATGAAGTTAAAAGTGACACCCAAAAGACTGGAATCCTCAATGATGGTGCGCCAATAAATAGCTTAAGTACATATCGAGGTAAGGTCTCCAACATTTGTAATAATGGAATTGAAAATAAAAATGAAAATGAAGTTGCAGCCGAAGGGTACGATTATCTAAGAACAAGTTTGGAATTATTAGTTTCTAAAAAAATCTTTCAAGATGTTATAGATCGTTATCGACCTAACTTAAAGATGACATTATTTCCTGCTATTAAAGGAGACAAAATAGAAGCACATAAGGCTGAAATTGACACCATATTTGGTCGAGCTAGTGGGTATATTAGAGCACACAGCCATCCCGAAGAACAACATGCCCCACCAACTATGCATGACTTACGAGCTGATTTTGAAAGGTTCAAACTAATAGAATCTGATTTTTAAATTTTAAACAATTTAACTGCATACATTTCATTATAATGAAAAACGAAACCCAAATAAAATGTCCAAATTGTGGGACAATAATAGATGTTCAGGATATACTATCGCATCAACTGGAAGAAGAAATCAAGCAAAAATATCAGTCTCAATTAGCAGAAGAAAAGAAGAAATACGAAGGGGAACAAGAGAAGTTAAAACAAGAAAAACTTGATTTTGAGCAAAAGAAAAAACAAGAAAATGAGTTGTTTCAGGAGCGTTTTGATAAAAAGTTAAAAGAGGAAAAAGGATTGCTAGAAGGAAAGTTAAAAGCAAAACTTCTTGAAGAACAATCAGAACAATTCACTGCTTTGCAAAAGGAACTAAACGAGAAATCTGAACAAATAAAGGAACTCAATAGAACCAAAGCCGAAATTGAAAAACTTAAGCGAGAAAAAGGCGAACTAAAGGAAGCTATTGAAGCAGAAGCCCAAAAACATCTAAATCAAGTACTTCTTTCAGAAAAGGAAAAAATTAGAAAAGCTGAAGAAGATAAGAATGAATTGCGTTTTAAAGAAATGCAAAAGCAGCTTGAAGACCAAAAAAAGCTTACTGAAGAAATGAAACGAAAGCAAGAACAGGGTTCTATGCAATTACAGGGAGAGGTTCAGGAATTAGCAATTGAAGAGTGGTTAGCAGCACAGTTTCCTTTAGACACCATTGAAGAAATAAAAAAAGGAGCTAGAGGAGGCGATTGTATTCAAATAGTCAATACGCGCACTGAACAAAACTGTGGTAAGATATATTACGAAAGTAAACGAACTAAAGATTTTCAACCAAGTTGGATTGAGAAATTCAAAAATGACATCAGGGAAAAAGGAGCTAATATAGGCGTTTTGGTTACTGAAGTAATGCCTTCTGATATGGATAGAATGGGCTTGAAAGATGGTATTTGGATTTGTAACTATGATGAGTTTAAAGGCCTTTGTAATGTATTACGTGAATCTATAGTTCAAGTAAATTTAGCCATAAGTTCACAAGAGAATAAAGGCGATAAAATGCATATGCTTTATGATTACTTAACCAGTAATCAATTCAGAATGCAAATTGAAGCCATTGTTGAAGGCTTTACATCTATGAAAACAGCTTTAGATAGCGAAAAAAGAGCCATGCAACGTATTTGGAAAGAACGTGAAAAACAAATTGAGAAAGTTACCGCCAACACTATTGATATGCACGCATCTATAAAAGGAATAGCAGGAAATGCTATACAATCTGTAAAAGCGTTGGAGTTAACTGGATCGAATGAGGATGAAAATGCACAAAATCAGTTAGATTTAGAATAGCTATTTATCCCAAGTCTTACTTATGAGATATTAATAAAAAAATATTTCTAAATTGTAAGTCCTGTGGGAGAATAAATATCTAAGGAATTAAAAGTGAATTACAACCATACTCAAAAAAATGGAAAGGCTAGACCAAAAAGTAAGGAATACAATTCTTGATTTAGAAAATCGAGGATATTCAAAATCTGTGGATGCGATTGGTGAATATCTAAAAGGGGCAGACTTATACTACAAAAAAGTTTTTGATAATAACTATGTAGTTTTCACTCATTATAATAAGGACAAAAAGGAATGGCTTCAAGGGTTTGATTGTTGGATTAGTTTGTACAATTCAAATAAGGACATAGGGAGATTAAAAGCTTTATCATCGGACCATATCATACTATCATTTGATTTTAACAAAGACTGGACATTGGTTTATCAAAAAATTGAAGAAATAGAAAAGTTAAAATAAAGGATATATTATTACAAGGAAGATGGAAAACAAACCAAAAGATTTTACTCCAACTGAGTTTATTGGGAAGGGAGAAAATTTAGTTATGGATAGAAAGCAAGAGAATTTTTATTTAGTTAATGAGGCCGAATATGATTCAGCCAAAAGTGAAGATCAAATCAATTGTGAAATTTTGTATAGTATAGAGTATCAGGAAAGTATTAAGTATTTTAGGCATGAACCCAAACTCTTTGATAAGTTGCAACGCGGGAAACTTCAAAGTGTGCTTCTTCAATAAAGTTCAAATAAAGGATCAATGAAAAACACCTTTCTCATACTATTTCTTTTGTATTTCTTAACGGGATGTAACGAACAGAAATTAAACAAAGTAGTATCCAATGATGAGCAAAAATGATAATAGAATTAAGCTATAAATTCCATAAATAAAAAATCTATTTGCCCAAATTAGTATTGAACCTTTAGTGTTATTTAAAGCCTTATTATTGTTGATACTATAAATTAAGTCTGAAATATACTCTTCCTTAAAATTTTCGCTTTTTTCGAAATTCTTTTTCAGGGTTTCTACTGAACAATCAGAATACTTAAATTTATATATTTTAAATATACCACCTGCTTTAAATATGGACAGTCCTAAAAAAATTATTGTTAGAACAAACATTAACCCTAAAACAATCTTAAATCCCAAATCTAGACAATTAAGTTTATCGTAAAACAACGGAATAATGAATGAAATAATAGAAATTATTAATCCTGATTGACTTATTAATTGTGATACTTTACTCTCAATAATATTCAATCGACTATCCTCGTTTTGAAATAGTCTCAGTAGATAATTGATATAATCATCTAGCAAATCCTTGTTATACATTAACTCTTTTTTATCTTCTTTTTCAACCATATTATTTAGTTAAAAGCTTAATTATCTCGTCAGAGATTTTCAGTCCTGTATCGTTTTCGATCCAAACCCATTGACCATTTGGGTTAATCTCCAAAAAAACATAGCCTGAATCTGTTTTTATCAAATCTATAGCGCCAAATTTCAGGTTTAATGTTCTTACAATTTCTTTGCATTTTTCGGTAATACTCTCTGGTAAATTATATTTGGTGAACTGTGTTCTATCTTTTCTCCAATCAAGTTGTGTACTAACATTTGATTGAGAATCTACTTTAGCAGAAAACACCTTGTCGTCTACAACAGTAACTCTGAGCTCATATTTTTTAATTATTTCTTGTTGAAAAATCATTGGAAAAGAAATGAAATCTTTCCCATTCAATATATGCTCTTTTTTTACCTTATTTGTGAAAATGAGTTTTGCTTTTCCATTTTCAAAAAATCGACCACCAAATAAAGGTTTTATGATAACTTGTTCATTATTTTCCTTGAAGAATAATTCGATTTTTTCCTTATCCGTAGAAACGATAGTTTGAGGGATGTCAAAACCAATACTCTTAGCTATCTTTAATTGATATAGCTTATTTTCTGCCTTATCAATATTATTAGGGTGACTAATCCAGTTTTTTACATCAAGGGAGGACCATAGGTTATTTAGAAATGCTTTGAAGTCCTTAACGAAAAAAGCCCTTTCATTCTCATTTGAAAATGAAAAATCTGGAGACTTGGTTCTTCTGAACCAAATGGATTTAAAATTTTCATAGCCATCTATCGATATTCTAATATTTGAACCAGATTGATAGTTTATATCGTGTTTTATACCAATATCATCTGTATTTAACCTATGATAAGGAATTTCTCTCTTGTTTAAAATATTGATTAGGTAGTCGGAAGTGTAATCCTCTTTATGTGATATTATTAATATCATTTTTAATCAGAATCTGTGCTCTCCATTTCCACCCTTGTAGTCGTCATTGTTATTAAAGAAGATGAAAGTAAAACAGAATCCTCATCAGAATCAGATTGCTCAGTATCAACTAATGTAAAAGTTTGAGTTCCGAAATTCAGAGGGAAGTTATTATCACTATCTCCGGACTCATTATGAACCTTAGTACCTGTCTCAGTAACACAATTATCCAAAACACTTATGGCAGGCGTATTGTTCGATTCCAAAACATTTAAATTTTTTTCATAATCATAATTTACAGGAGGGATGTCCGCCATATAAGTTGGTGACTCTCCATATTCAAATAGTAAATATCTCATATAACTGTTTATTTATTAGCTTTTTGGTTTCAACAATCAATCCATTACAGTAATATACTACAAATACACCAAACGTTTTAATTGATAAAAAGAAAATTGAATTTTTAATAAACTAAGATAAATGGTTAAGTAAATTTTACTTTAAAAACAAAAACCTGAGTGGCACTAATTATTTGTTTCCACATTAATCAAGAAGCAACCGAATCAAGTACCTCCGAATAGCAATCAGCGTCATTGTTTAACCTTATAAGAATCAAATGTCCAACATTAAAACTGATTATTAACCTCAAGTATATCTGATTTTATTAAATATTATCTAAACTCTTTAAAGATCGCACCTTTTGTAAAGAGTTTAATGTGTGACGGAATTTTTAGTATCTTCCTTCAAAGTTCAAAAAAAAGATTGTTTATCTTAGTTTTTATAAGTGAGGTATAAATAATAACTATCTCAATTTGTTAAATGTCATTAAATTAAAATTCCTGCTGATTGAAAGATTTTTTGAAAAATATGTTGACTGAATTCTTCTGGGAAATCAATAAAGAGAAATGGCCGGGAAAAGAACGTGAATTAGTTAGCCGATTTGCATTCTCAAAATTGGTTAAAAACATATCGACATGCTCTGAATTTTATGATTCTGCTCAAATAGGATTAGAGGTTAGAGTAAAACAAAATCAAGGAATTAACAGAAAGGAATTCGTTTGTAAAGATCTTATTATATGGGAAGAACCAAATTCAAACGCATGGACGGACCAAAATATTCCAATTGTGATAATGGAATGGAAGCATAATAATTCTAAACCATCAGAATATGATATTAATTGGTTAAAAGATTATACATTTCAAAACAAATCGTGTATTGGAATTGCGATTAATATCGATAATAAAAAAAACTACAATTTAAGTTCAACTCTGATTGAAAACGGTCAAATTAAAGAAGAAATCTGGTTAGTACTTAACGGCACATAAGGCCTCCTATGAAAATACCTAGTCCAGTTTTCTAAAGTTCAAATAAAGGATAAGTGGGACATTATGCCGGTGAGCAAAACCAACGCAAAAAGCTCAAAGAGACAATAGCCCAATACCTAGTATTAATTCACTGCCTGGTGTAGAAGGAAATACTTTACAACTTGACCATAACCGCAAGAAAACAAGAAACAGAAATGAATATATATAAAATCAATTAAATAATGACAGGAGACATAAACCAGGATATTCCAATAGAATACCTCAATATTGATAAAGCAACTAAGGAAAATGGTTTTACCATGCCATCGGACATTTTAACCTGTTCCTTACTTAAATCACTTGCGACATCAAAACCATCTGGAAAATTCCTAGAACTTGGAACAGGAACAGGACTTTCTACATCCTGGATATTGGACGGCATGGACAGAAGTTCTAGTTTAATTTCAATTGACAATGACGGGACACTTTTGGAAATCGCCAATAGGTTCTTGGGTGGTGATGATAGACTGAATTTAGTTCTCTCAGACGGGGAAGTTTGGGTGAATAATAATTTGGGGGCGAAATTTGACTATATTTTCGCAGACACCTGGCATGGGAAGTACTTGTTATTGGAAGAAGTATTGGAGATGCTTAACAAAGGAGGTCTTTACATTGTGGATGATATGCTACCACAGTCAAATTGGCCCGAAGGACATCAGGAAAAAGCTATAAATTTTGTGAAGTATTTAGAGAACCGGAGCGATTTGAATTTAACAAAACAAAATTGGTCGACCGGGATAATAATTGCTGTTAAAAAATAAGTGGATAATAAAAGGCCCTACCCAGGGAACTTACCCAAAATTGGACTTTCAATGGTTGAATCGAGCTTTTTGTTGGGTTGATAGTCAAATGCTTCTAAATCGCTCCCTTCAGGTGGCATCAAAAAAAGTCGTTAAAGTTTATAAAAACAATTATTAATTTAACCACCAAATAAAGCGGTTAGACCATAAATTGCACTAACTTATTGTTGGTAACGATATGAAAACTAAAACTGGCAGAATACTAATCGGACTTCTTTTATTGACATCATCATTGTGCCTTGGACAAAAGACTAGCGCTGAAAGCTGGACTGAAAATGAACTGGCCCAGTATACGAAACTTAATGAATTAGCGCAATACGTTCATAACAAGGAAAAATCTGAAATTTCTAATGACAGTTTATTCGCAAAGTACATCTACTTTGACTATGTTCTTAATGATACAGTTTCCGAAAGAAAGGAAGAAAGGTTAAGTAAATTTAATGGCATCTTTGATTTTTTTGTAAATACAGTGGATAGCATTGGATTAAAAAATCTAGACGCAAAACCCGTAAGATTTTATAAAAATCATAAGATTTATGAGCCGTTTGATAAGGAAATAGCTATGGAAAGTGTTGGTGGCAAAAAAATGTATTCAAAAGATGCTAACGTTTTTGCTTATTACAGAAAAGAAGAACCGCAAAACCCACTGGGAACATTATTATTTGAACCAGAAACTGACAAATTAATTGCTTGGATTATGATAAATCAAGGCGGATATAAATATTTTTTAACTTTTAACCTGTTTTAAAGACCTTTCATAACCAAAAACTAGGATAAAGTTCAAATAAAGGATAAAATTGTTTTTATTTCGATATTTATACGTATATTGTACGTATAAATATACATTATCATGATACGTAAGGAATTACATTTAGATGAAACGGTCATTTCGGCACTGGAAGCTGAAGCTAAAAGACAAAACCGTAGTCTCAAAAATTACCTAGAATTTTTGGCCATAGAACAGGCCAAAAAATTAGAAGTGCCGTCAAAAGAGTATACCGACATGATGGACGATTTATTGAACAAGTTCGATAAGAACGAAATAGAATTTTCCACTATTGAAGAAGTAATGAGCAGGAATGGGATATCAAATTAACGTTTCAAAGGATGCGGAAAAGGATATACTAACTGCCAAATGCCACTATCGGATATCCGGCCTGGAAGAAGATTTTGATAAGGATTTTATGATCCAAATAGATTATTTGAGGGCAAACCCTTTTCTTTTTCAAATCTATTATAGGAATGTAAGAAGAGTTCATTTCAGTGGTTTTAAGTATTCGATTCATTTTATAGTACAGAATGATTCGGTATATATTTTAAGGGTCTTACATCACAAACAAAAGTTCAAATAAACGATGAAAGACCAAAAGGCCATATTGATAAAGCGTATCAAAAATGATGTCCCGGCGTTCGTGATTTCCGGTCACGATTTATTTGCCGTGCCGACCTTGGAGGCCTATTACCAGGTCGCAAAGGAAAACGGGGCGGACACCGAGTTTTTAAAGGACATGGATCTGGTCTTACAGGAAATGAAGGATTTTCAACAGCAAGAACCGGATAGGATAAATATACCCAAGCTAAAAACGTTCGAGATCGAAAAATAAAAAAATCTAAAAAAAAGATGATTTAAAAAATTGAATCCGAATTTTGTCCCATTTTTGGTATAAGGTCTTTAAGGCTATATACGTCTATACCGCTCTAATATATAAAATCAATGCCTTTGCTCAAATAATCGATTTCACTTTTGCCACTTCTTTTGGCCAGTACGGCAAGATTGTTTTTCGCATCGGAATAGATTTTTACACTTGCCCTTTCATTGCTCATTGGTCTAAAGATTAATTGATTTTGTCCCTATTTATGTCTACCAAATACATCTGTATAGTACTGTACAGTAATGATTTATACTTTAATGTCTACTCAAAATAGTCTTAAATGTATACATTTTATTTTGAAGTAGACCAAGTAAAGTCAATATTAATGGGAAAGTAGCGACTTTTCGTAGACAGGCGTATCGGGGGTTCCCCGATTCCATCTCGCTTTCCTATTTCGAGCTGACGCTCTCATTGGAAATGAAAAAAAATCCCGAGTTTATAATAGTATGATGGGACCACTTTTATTGTACCCCGGTCCCGGGTCGTCCCGGCCCATCGAAAAATCATTTTTAAAATTTTTGTTCAAAAAAAAGCGCAACGGAAAATCAAAATATTTTTGGATCTGATCCTTGAGAACGTTAAACAAAATGGCTTCTAATATAGATAAAATCTATGGCGAAAAAATTTTGCGGCTGCTTTTTTGACCTTTTTCACTACCATTTTTCATTTTGCGGAGCAAAAGTGGAATGATGAAAAAAAGGCGTGATTTTTGAAAAATCATGACGGTTTTGAAACCTTATCAACACGTTAACAGTGCTAATCAAAATTGATTTTTCAATATTAAAAGACTAAATATAATAAACAGAATAACTAGACTAAATTACAGGGTCCCGCTTTATCCCTTATAATGGGGCTTTGAAAGCGTTATCTCAAAGGGATTGGGTACAGACCTCAAAGGGATTGAGTATTAACTCAAAGTAAATGAGGACGGAACTCAAAAAAAAATTACATTTGTACAGTTCCATCTCAAAGGGATTGAGGATGGCCATAATAATGCCGACAGGGTTATGAACAACAAATTAAAGCTTCCTGAAGTAATCAGACATCCCTATCAGCTTACCGAAAACTTTATCAAATTTAAGTTTTCCGCCGGAGAAAATAGAATTTTGGTAAGGGTACTTCAAAGAATAAAGGTTCACCAGGAAATTGATTATAGCCCCCAGATTGATATGGACGGGAACATACCCTTGCAATACCATTGGCGAGATCTTATCCCGGACAATCATAATGCAAAGGACAGGCTAGAGAAAGATCTATTAGAACTTAGAAAAAAGACCCTGCCGATCAAAAGCAAAATGATCGTGGATGGCAAGGAAATGGATTCCGTAAAGAATATTGGCGTTATAGAAAAACCGGAATGGACCGATAGCCGATCCCATGTTAAATTAAACATTGACGCTGACTTATACGGTTTTCTAACCGATCTTTCAAAGGGATATACTGAATATTTGGCCAACACAAGTTTCCATTTGACCGGGAGCTATAATATTAAGTTTTACTATTACATTCGCCAATGGTTCCAAACTGGAGGACGGCGAGTTTCCTTAGATCAATTCAGGAAAGAGTTGGAGATACCAAAAAATAAGTATCGGAACAACACCGCTTCAGCTTTCAAAATAAACATAATAGATCCCGCAAAAAAAATGTTGGATCAAATCGCTGACGTGTCTTTTAATTACTCCGACGTAAAAACCGGAAAGAAAATAAGTGGATTTGTTTTCAAATTCTACAAGACCAACAATAAGGCTCCGGTACGGCACAATGTGGAAAGGGTAGAGGAAATATTTGAATTGCTGGAAGGCAATTTCGAGCTCTCTAAGGCGGACAAGAGCAGGCTGATAGGGATAATGAACAAATACCAGTTTACCTTCCTTAAATCCATCATAAACACCCACTATTTCGATATCAAGGCCATCTACGATCGTAACCATGATCTTCCCAACGCCGTAAGCAAGGTCATACTCGACAATTACGAGCACCTATTCAAGAAAGAGGGAGAATAGGCTACCCCGTTCCAAATCAAAGGAATTGAGGATGAAGGGGAAGGCACACTCCAATACCCGCAACTCTAAGGAAATGAGGACGG
>TARA_R110002012_G_scaffold319065_1_pt1 | contig 15592 bp, 9 predicted proteins | sample TARA_R110002012 | Tara Oceans TARA_R110002012 (sample SAMEA4396515) | marine metagenome | biome: Westerlies Biome; feature: [DCM] deep chlorophyll maximum layer (ENVO:01000326); material: water (ENVO:00002006), including particulate matter (ENVO:01000060) such as... | depth 40 m
TTACCATAAAAAACGTACTATCGAAATAGAGATGAACAAGCTGGTTTGGTTAATAGGAATTTGTTCCTTACGGACCCATTTCCCGAGCAGGACTAATTTTGGTTCAGCACGCTAGGCTAATTTTAGTACAGTATTTACCTTGACTTTGTTACAAATAATCTTGAAATTCACCCTGACTTTGTTACAAAAAATTTAAAAGCTTACTTCTTCACTGTTAGAAATAATCGTGGAAATTTTCCTTTTAGATCACTTTAAAAGATGATTACTTATTTTTTTTGAAAATAAATTTAGATTAAGATGAGTATTAATATCCCCATAATTGCTATATTTGGGGAAAATACTACACATTATGAAAAATAAGAAAGCGGTCCTTTTTCCAAAATATCAGAGGATAATGGGGCAATTAGGAGAGAATATAAAGCTTGCCCGTAAACGAAGAAAGCTTACCACTATTCAAGTATCTGAACGGGCAGGTATAGATAGAAAGACTTTGTATCAGATAGAAAAGGGGAATTCAAAGGTAGCGATTGGTTCATATTTTAATGTTCTGATTGCACTTGGTTTGCAAGATGATTTCTTGAAGTTGGCAACAGATGACGAATTCGGAAGAAAACTTCAGGACTTGGATTTATTATAACAGGGAAGAATGGCACAAGGTAAATTTGAGATATACGTTTATGCACATTGGCAAGGAATGCCAGAAGCTAAGATGATAGGCGTTCTTACAGCCCATTATGCCAAGGGAAAAAAAGCCTTTAGCTTCGAATACGATAAGGATTGGATAAAATCGGAACAACAACTATTGTTGGACCCTGATATCCAGTTTTATTCGGGTCCACAATACCCAAATAAGAAGGAAAACTTTGGTGTCTTTTTAGATAGCATGCCAGACACCTGGGGAAGAACCTTGATGAAAAGACGGGCAGCTCAACTTGCAAAAGAAAAAGGTCAAAAGGCTCCAACTTTATATGAAATCGATTACTTGCTAGGTGTATATGATGAAAGTAGAATGGGGGCTTTACGTTTTAAAACAGAACGTGACGGACCATTCTTGGATAATAATGAAGAGAATCCTACCCCCCCTTGGTCGTCTGTAAGAGAACTTCAAGAAGCTGCCAAGCACTTCGAGAATGACACCGATAATGAAGAAGTAAAAAGATGGTTGGCAGTTCTTATGGCACCTGGATCTTCTTTGGGAGGTGCCAGACCCAAAGCCAATATTTTGGATGAATATGGAAATCTTTGGATAGCAAAATTTCCTTCAAAGAATGATACTATAGATAAAGGGGCATGGGAATTTTTAGCATATCGCTTGGCAATAAATTGTGGAATTGAAATGGCACCCTCCAGAATTGAAAAAATTACCGGTAACTATCATACCTTTTTTACACAACGCTTTGATAGGATCAGGAAAGAACGCATCCATTTTTCCTCAGCCATGACCATGACAGGGAATAATGAGGATACTATCCGAGATAATCCAGCAAGTTATCTAGACATTGCCGAATTCATCCAAACCAATGGGGTAAACATTGATAGAAACCTACAACAATTATGGCGTAGGATTGTTTTTAATATTGTGGTTTCCAATACGGATGATCATTTGCGCAACCATGGTTTTGTACTAACCCCCAAGGGTTGGATACTTTCCCCTGCCTATGACATAAATCCATCGATTGATAAAGATGGATTGGCGCTTAATATTGATATGGATAATAATGCTTTGGATTTGGAATTGGCAAAAAGTGTAGGAGAGTATTTTCGTTTGGACGATAAACAAATGGATATTATTATTGAAGAAGTGATGGCCTCGGCTAGTCAATGGAAAAAGATTGCCAATGAAATCGGAATTCCAAGGGCTGAGCAAGAATTAATGGCAGCGGCATTTATGGATGGATAGCGGTTGCACTTGTTTATGGGCCAATAACCAAATATCTACCAAATAATGATATGGCATTATAGGCGAACGAAATATCTGAGAGTAGCAGCCAAAATATAATTAGACCAACTAAATACCGATAAAAAGATGAATCCTATCGCGCATCTTAAATACAAACTGTACTAATTATTATAGGTATTATCCAATATTAAGTTTATAGCATTTTTAATCCTTTCCATTCCCTCTGGTTGGTTAATGTCAATTTCACAGAATGTGGTGTCGGTCGATTTGGCATGTAATACCATATAATAAATACCAGCTACCAAAAGTGCCGTTACTGCCCGTATATCAATATTCCTACCCTGGAGTTCTTTATCGGTAAGTTCAAAAACCTTGGAGCCAAGATGTTCCCTCTCTTCACAGACCTCATACATTATTTTTGTTTTTTTACTGATTTCCCACAAAATGAGTTTTTGCATCTCAGGATTATCATAAAAATTATCAATCTGATTTTGTAATAAATATTCTATTATTTCTTTGGTGTCCTCACCCTTGTTTGAAGCAATCATGTCACCGGCATTTCCAGAAGCCGCTAACCAAAAATCCCTATTTCTGACGTAGGTTTCCACCAGCTCATCCACCGAACCAAAATACATAGTTATAAGGCGTCGGCTGAGACCAGCAGCTTTTGCTATATTCGTGGCCGTTAAGCCTATATAGCCTTTCGTTCTAAGTACCTTGCCAACCGCATCTATAAGTTTTTGCTTTGATCTTTCTTTATCATTGATATTCCCTTGATACCTTTTTCTTATCATAACCACTCTTTGCTCTTTAGGTCAAACTTATTTATTTTTTTTTAAAAACGGATACATTTCATGGGTATTTTATAATCGGGAAGTTGGTGGCTATTATTGAAGGTTAGACTTATTCCTTTAAATTTTCCCTAATATGGGAAAATTTATTTATATTAGTCCGAATAATGTCATGATTGCCATAATTGTCCAAGTGGTATATAGTTCAATAATAATAGGTTTAAGAAATTTATAACCTCAAAACATACTTCGATATCTTACAAAATTATACCATGGGAAAACTATTGTTTTTATTCATCTTCTCAATTTTATTTACCAATTGCAAAAATGCAGAAATAACACAATTACTGGATTTTGATTTCATAGAAAAATTTCCTCGGAAAGTTATTATTACGAAATACTCCAAGAATTATTTAATACGAAAAGTGAACTGGTAATGCCAACTGTTAATTCAATTTATCCATGCAATGTTCAAGTTGAAATCGGAAAATTAATAAATCACAAGTTCCAAACACCAAATTATCCCCAAGCATTCGAAAGAATCAAATTTAGTGTTGACAAGATAATCGAAAAATAAGATTGTTTTTTATGAGGGCTATTAAATTCTCTACAAAATATAGGCTGGTTTTTATTCTAACCTTACTGGTTTGCCTCCAAAACTTCTCGCAATCCTTCAGCCGCGAAACGGATATCCTTGCAGATCGGCTGAATAGCCTATCAGAAAACAAAAATATGGACATAGTTTACATTCAAACTAATAAGGATATTTACGAAACCGAAGAAGATCTTTGGTTTAAGGGTTATGTTTTGGATTCCCAGTTTTTCTTTCCATCATCTCGGAACAAGACACTATTTGTACAGCTTTGGAACAACAAAACCAATGTTGTGGTCTGGGAGGAAAAACATGAAATAAAAAATGGTTTTGTTGATGGCCATATTTTTTTAAGGGATTCTTTGCAACCAGGTGAATATATTTTGGCCGCTTACAGCGAAAATTCCTTTTTTGAAGATTCTAATGGTCTCAAGGCAATCCGAAAGCTAAGGGTAGTGAGAACAATTTCGAACAAAAAACCTTCGGTCCCTACTAAAAAGGACAGTAGTATACACTTATCTATTTTCCCAGAGAGTGGAAACCTTGTTTCGGGGATTGAGAACAATGTTGCTTTCAAGGCTGTTTCCAAAGACGGAAATCCTGTTAATTTTTCAGGGGCCCTGTATGAAAATGATGTTCCAATATTATCCTTCAGTAGTAAGCATGCCGGAATGGGGAGTTTTATTTTTAATCCCGATATCAATAAGAAATATCATATTCGTTTTGGACCTAAATTGGAATTGGAACAGACCATGCCTACTATACAGCTTACTGGAAAAACCTTGCGACTAGTTCGAAATACAGATTATTTCTTAACTTTTAAAGTTTCAAAAAATACTGAAGCAAAAGAAAATTTCTATTTAAGATTACAACAACGAGGTGTAGTATATAGTGTGCTGAAAGGCGTGCTACAAAAAGATCTCTTGGTCAAGATACCGCTTCATGACATGCCAGAAGGACTTGGCGAGGTCACACTTTTCGACAAAGATCTAAGGCCCGTGGCGGAAAGATTGGTTTATATAAAGCAAGACCAGAAACTGGATATCGGCATTAGTTTGAACAAGAACGAATTTAATACAAGGGAAAAAGCTGTTCTTAAACTAAAAGTTACGGATCAAAATAAAAAGCCAATAAGGGCACATTTGGGGATAAGTATCTTTGACGGAATTTACAAGAATTATGGGGATTCCAAAAATATATTGACTCATTATCATCTATCCACTCAATTAAAAGGGAAACTTTATGACCCGGCCTATTACTTTGATGAAAAAAACAAGAATCGCCGGTCGGCATTGGACCTATTGCTACAAACTCAAGGTTGGAGGCGTTATCTTTGGAACGAAGATAACCTCAAATCTAACAACAAATCACCAAAAGTTGTAGCCAAAGATACAATAGAAGCTACGCTTTTCTCAAAAAAGAGGAAAATTTCAAAAGAACTGTTTGTGAAAGCTTTTGCAGGAAATAATAATGGGCAAGCAGAATTAATCCTTACTGACACTACAGGCAAATTTCATATTACGCCAAGATTGCTAAAAAAGGGAGAAAAAAGCTATCTGTACTTTACACCTTTAACATCGTCTCAACTTAGAGATAGAATCGACATAAGGGATGTTGACTTCAAAAAAATAAATGAAGTACGTCAAAAGAAAACAATCAACTATCCCCTGGCCCAATTAAAAGAGGATAAGCCACTATATTTTCAGTCTCCTGTACATTCGGATACTATAATACAGCTGGAAGAGACTACTTTAACCGCAAAGAAGAAGAAGGTCTTTCGAGATAGGAGTATAGGTCGGCTCGATAGTCTTGCGAAATTGGAAACGACAGATTTTGTATGTAATAGACATTTTGATATTCATGTACTGAACTGTTTTCAACATGGAAGAATGGATGATAGCACTAAGCCTATTGAAGGTGAAATCTATGAGATTCTTTTGGGAGAAAATAAAGAAGAATTGGATGAAACTTATTCGAAGGACTACTTTTTCGGTTCTATTCGAAGAAAGTACATTTATCCTGAATTCACCGAAGCATACCTTCTGGAAAAATTTAATATGCGTGTTTTGAAAGGGTATTACGGAAAACGAGAGTTTTACAATCCTGTTTACGACGATGAAACAATAAGTGATCTATTTCCGGATCCTCGAAATACGTTGTTCTGGGATCCTGCCGTCACAACGGATGAAAATGGAGAGGTGACAATTAGTTTTTTCACTTCGGATATCAATACCACTTTTATTGGCAATATAGAAGGTGTTGGTGCGGAGGGGCTCTTAGGTAGGCGGACCTTCGAGTTTAGGGTGCAAAAAGGAAAATAGGAAACGAATACATTTCACGGGTATTTTATAATAGGGAAGTTGGAGGCTATTATTGATGGTTGGACTTATTCCTTTAAATTTTCCCAATTATGGGATAATTTATTTATATTAGTTTGAATAATGTCATGATTGCCATAATTGTCCAAATGGTAAATGGTTCAATTATAATAGGTTCAATAATTTATAGCCTCAAAAAATACATCGATATCTTACACATTTAAACCATGGGAAAATTATTATTTTTATTCATCTTCTCAATTTTATTTGTCAATTGCAAAAATGCAGAAACAACACAATTACTGGATTTGGATTTCATAGAAAAATTTCCTCAGAAAGTTATTATTACTAAATACTCCAAGAATTATGTTGACCATCATGATACCATTAATATAAACAATGAAAGTGAACGAAAATTAGCCTTATCAATCGAAAGGCCACAGTATTTATATATCCAAGTACAAGGAAAAGTGCTTCAAATATATTTAGAACCACATGAAGACTTAAAAGTCTCTAAATTAAACGATCAATATACATTTGAAGGATCCAATAGACACGAAAATTCCTATTTACAAGAAATACTGAATAATCAAGATCTAAAAAATAAAGAATGGAATTACAATAATTCATTCAAAGATTTCAAGGATGAAGTAGATCAATATTTTAAAAGTAAAGAACAAATCCTAGCCCTAAATGTCGATAAAAGAGATAACGAACATTTTTACAATCTACAATTGACAGAAGATAAAGCTCTAAAAAATAGTGCCTATTTGAGCTATATAAACAATGAAGGCAAATCAGATAAAGATAGTTTATTTAATCAATACTTTGATAAGACCTTATTGGAATTCCCAAAATTGGAACCCTATTTAGATGCCACATATTTAAAAGCATTTTATAGTAAAATGGGAGTAGAATACTTCTTGAAGCGAAAATATGGTGAACAATTGAAGGAAATTCGAAAAGAGAAAGAGTTTTATATTTTACGGGAAGATATTATATCGGAGTATTTTCCACAACCTATAAAATCAATGTTGATTTATAATGATTTAAAATATTACCCATTGGAATTTGATTATTTGTCCGACTCCTTAAATATGGTTACACCAATTGATATTTTCAATAAGTACGAGGCCCATTTAAGTGACGAAGCATTTTCCACCTTAGTTCAATCTTATGAATTGACCTTAAAGAAAAAAGAAAGCTACAAACAGGGTACCTCCGTGCCTAAGTTTTCTTTAAAAGATCAATCCCTTAACGCATTCCAACTAAATTTGAAGGGTTATGACAGAATGGTTCTTTTGGATGTATGGGCAAGTTGGTGTAAGCCTTGTATTGTTAAGTTTCCGGAGGTTAGAGATCTTGAGAATCAGTACACGGATAAATTAGCGGTTATATCAATTTCCATTGATCAAGATATAAACAAATTTAAAGAAGCCGTAAAAAACCTCGATCCCCCTGGAAAGTTAAAGTTATATGCTGTTAATGGATTTCAAAGTTCACTGGCTGACTTTTTTCAAATCAGGGCTATACCTAGGTATATTTTAATAGACAATAATGGTAAAATAGTGAATGCCAATATTAGTCTTCCAGAATTAAAAAAATATTTGCAGGGGGATTATTAAAAACCAAGCAAAATCAAAATGTCAAAGTACATAGAATAGGAGATAACAACCGAAAAGGTCGTCTTTTCCAACAAACATAATTATAAATAATTATAAAGATGAGACTACAGAAAATTATGCTAGTCATTTTGGTAATAGTACTTTTTGGTTGTTCAAAAGAGAACAAAGAAATTACTATAAAAGGAAGAATCAACGGCTTTAATAACGAAAAAGTTGAGTATACAACGCCAATTGACGGTAAATGGTTTTATGGCAATAAAAAATCAATAGCACCAGACTCATTGGGGGGCTTTCAAATAAAGATGAATATTGACGAACCGTCTTTTGTAACTATATACGTTCTAGGGAAATCTGGTGGCGTTTTAGTGGTGGAGCCGGGCAAGACCTATGATGTAGATTTTAACATAGGAGAAAATAAGAATAAAAATAAATTTATAGTTAATTCCGAGAACAGCTTAGCCCAAAACTTATATAATTCATACCCAACTCCAGAGTTTTACATTTCAGCTGTTCAGTATTTTTTAACGGACTCCATACCGTCCGAGATTTCCAAAAAGATTAACAATCAACAAGAAAATACCCTTTCTAAATTCGACGAGTTGCTTGAAAAAGGAAAAATTTCCAAGGGCTTTCACGAATTGGCCTTGTCGGACAGAAAAAGCTATTACTTGGCCATGGAAGCTACAGTGGCCAAAATGCTATTATATAAGTATGAGAACAATAAACTGAAACTTACAGCAGCAACGAACTTTTGGTCCCAAAAATTAGATCCGTCCTTGGTAAATGAAAGTACTTATATTCGTTCACCATGGTTTTACGCATTAGTAGAAAACTTAATTCGATTCAGGCAAATGTCAATAGAAAATTTCGACCCTAAGCAGTTGAAGGCTCTATATGAGAACGGAAATATTTACCAATACAATATAGATGAAGCTAAAACAGTTCTTTCAGGGAAAGAGCTTGAATATTATTTGGCCACATACATATATTATGAAAGTTGGCAGACAAAGGATAACTCAAAAAAAATTATTCAAGAATATGAAAAATTTAAAAATGATTATCCAAACAGCCTTTATAATGAATATTTGGAAACTTCGTTAAAACCAATTGTGGACTTCCACAATAAACTGGAAAAAACCCATGGGAACGAAGAAATCAAATTTGTCGAAAACTCCAAAAACATTGATACTTTCAATCAATTAGTTGAAGAATTGCAAGGCAAAAAGGTCTTTGTGGATATTTGGGGTACTTGGTGCGGTCCATGCAAAAAAGAGTTCGAACATAAGAAACCCTTATACACTATGCTTGAATCTAAAAATATCACTGTTCTATATATATGTGAAGGAGAACATAGTAAGGAAAAAGTGTGGAAAGAAATGATAGATTTTTATGATCTGGAAGGACATCACGTATTTACAAATGAAAAATTATTGGCGGACATAATCGACAAATTTGGCAATAATGGTCAATTTGCATACCCAAGGTATCTTTTGATTGACGAAAATGGCATTGTTGTAAATGAACAAGCTAGTTATCCATCAAATTTGAAGCAGTTGGAAAGGGAAATAAACGAAAATTACGTGTGGCAATAAAAATAGCTACAATCAACAGAAATAGAATAGCGACTGGATTTGAGATACTAAGACCAAATTAGAGGAATTATTACATAACAAAAATGAAAATCTATAATTGTTTTTTTAAAATATTCATTTTTGTTATTATTGCTGGTCCTGTATTTTCACAGTCCCAGCATAACGTAATGGATGGGCTTGTCGAGAACCTACATTCCCTTTCGGCAAACAATAGAACTTCCTTATACCTACAGACCAATAAAGGTGTTTTTGAAGCCGGTGAGGACCTGTGGTTCAAGGCCTATTCTTTAGATACCCGATTTTTGGAACCCTCGGTTTTGGATAGCACTATATACGTTCAGCTGATCAATAGGGTAACGGACAGTATCGTTTGGAAGGAAAAGTACAAAATAGAAAACGGATTTTCGGATGGCCATATTTTCCTTGATGGATCCCTCGATCAAGGGGATTACATTATAAAGGCCTATTCCAAAAATTCTTTACTAAGTAACCCCAAAGAATTCTATGCTGCCCGTAAAGTAAAAATAGTTGGTGACATCAATAATGAAATTGAGGATATAGGTATAAAGAAGACTTTAAAGGATAGCATAAGCAATATACAATTCAATCTATTCCCCGAAGGGGGCTATTTGATCAATGGTATAAAGAGCAAGGTCGCTTTTAAAGCAGTCAATGAAAAGGGAATACCCTTAAAGATTTCTGGAACCCTATACGAAAATGATAGTCCAATTTTGGAATTCAAAAGTACCCATGCGGGGATGGGCAGTTTTGACCTTGTCCCGGATACATCCAGAATATATGATATCCGGTTAGATCATCCAAATGCCACAGGTCCTATCCATTATGATCTGTCGGGGATAAAAGATAATGGGATTACTCTTCGCTTGAATTCAAGTGACAATGAAAATGTGGTATTCAATATTGCCGGCAACATAGGTCAACAACGGGTATACCTTAGGACACAGATTCGGGGCGTGGTACAGATGATGGCTACAGGGATTTTAGACGATACTTTGGACATAAAAATACCTATAAGGAACTTCCCTCAAGGCATCTGTGAAGCAACCCTTTTTGATGAAGACCTTAGACCTGTGGCGGAGCGTCTGTTCTATGTGAATGCCTATAAAAAATTGAACATCAGTACAGAACTCTCCAAAAAGACCTATAAGACCAGGGAAAAAGTAATACTGAAAATCAAAACTAACGATGAGGACGGGAATCCTGTTCAAGCCCATTTGGGAGCAAGTGTTTATGATATGGGCTACAAAAATACGGAGGATGGAAAGGATATATTGACACATTACCACCTGACCACCCAACTGAAGGGCGCAATCTATGATCCGGGATATTACTTTGACGAAGGGAACGAGAATAGGGATAAAGCATTGGACCTGCTATTGTTGACCCAAGGTTGGAGGCGGTATATATGGAATGAAAATGTTCAAAAAGAACAAAAGTCAAATGCCGTACTAACGGAAGGTATCCATGGGAGCGTTACGACCATCAAGAAAAAAAAGGGGGCCTCCGAACAACAAACTGTAATGGTGCTTGACCCGGGCAATAAATTGAATAGCCGAATAGTTTTTCTCGACAGTTTAAAAAACTTTTACCTTGGACCGAATGATCTAAATATTGGTAGACGATTCTATATAAAACACTTTGGGACCAATGACCACAAAATAATCCTGAACGCGCGGGATGGTTTCGATGACCTGGGCAATATGAACAATGAGCATCAAATCAATTATCCCTTTGCCAATATGGAAAAGGGCATTAAAAAAACTGTATTACCTTTCAAAATTCAAGGAGGGATCAACCTTGACGAGGTAAGTGTAAGCGGCAAGAAGTCCAAGGTCTTTAGGGATAGGTATCTTGGCCAATTGGATAGTCTGGCCAAATTGGACATCAATACCGATTATGTTTGTGAGAGTAATTATTTGAATTGCGAAGTACATGAGAACAGTGAAAAAAACAGGAGACCTGTTGAGGGGGAAACTTATGGACAGTACATTGGTTTTAAATGGAATGAAAATCGTTCTGCGTATACCATAATTGGACGTCAAACAGTGAAATACAGTTACCCTTCCTTTACTGAAGCGGAGCTTTTGGAAAAGTTCAATCTTTTAAAAGTCAAAGGTTATTATGGTAAAAGGGAATTCTATCAACCAAATTACGATAATGAGACCAACCCTTTTCCGGATTATCGCAACACCCTTGTTTGGGCTTCTGATCTTGTTACCGACAAAAACGGAAACGCCGTTTTGGAATTTTTCGCCTCGGATATCAATACCTATTTCGAAGGGATTATAGAGGGTGTCGGATTAAAAGGACTATTGGGCAAAAATAGTTTTAAGTTTTTTGTCTCACAGGGCGATACTAAGCACTAATTGGAACAGTCCGTAAAGTGAAGGTTTTGCTGCCAATTTTTAAGTGACCAAGCCCTTCCATAATTTGAAAACCTTGTTGAGCTGAAAAATATAATTAACGTATGACTATCACAAACACCCTTCCCATAAAATTCCCCGACTTGTCTCAAAATTTTATATAGGAATATATATCTTTAAGTCAAGTATGTCAGTCTAAGACCATGGGGCGTCCAAATGGAATTATGGATAGCATTTCTATAACGGCGTTGGAGCATACAAATCCCGCTAAGTGAATAAATTTAAGGACCATATCGTTCATTTTTTCCAATCCCTTCATACTGGGTGTTCCCTCATCATTTTACTAATTTCCATTAGTGGTTTTTCACAGAAGTATATTGGCAATCTGGACACATCCGTAGCCGAAAAAGTATACCTGCAGCTCCACTCCATTGCCTACGCCAAGGACCAGGACATATGGTTCAAGGCCATTGTTACCGGCACGGAAAACCATATGCCCTCCAACCTAAGTGGCTTGCTCTATGTAGACCTCATTGGGCCCGATGAACAAATTGTAGCACATAGATTGGTGAAGCTTTCCCAAGGTATCGGCCATGGCGCCTTTGAACTCCATAAGGATATGCTTCCAGGGCGCTATCTGATCCGCGCCTATACCCAATGGAACCGAAATTTCGGGGACGATTTTATGTTCAAGGCCTATGTGGACCTTTATGCCCCGGCCCAAAACGATAAGGACCCCATTGAAGACTTGACCATAACGGAAAAGGAGGACGGACGTTGGACCTTGACCGGCCGGTTCAGGCCACAGGTATTGGGGAGTGAAAGCGAACGGCAGGTACAGGTATATCTGGACTGGGGCAAGGGCAAGGATACGATTACCGTTAACAGGAAGGGCAGGGACATATATCCCCTGTATTATGAAGTTCCGGAGAAATTGGATTGGGTTAGGCTCACCTTGGACACGGGACAGGGACCTAGGCATACCAAGACCATAGTTCTGGACACTCCGCCCTTGGACCTACAGTTCTTTCCGGAGGGCGGTGAAATTATCCATGGGTTCCGCAATAAAATCGGTTTTAAGGCAGTAGGTATGGATGGAAAGGGAAGGCAGGTGCAGGGCGAGGTTTTTGATGCGACAGGTCAAAAAATAACCTCTTTTAGGAGCAACCATTTGGGTATGGGTTTTTTCTTTTTGGAGGCCGATAGCAGTACTTCCTATAGTGCAAACATTGTTTATGCGGACAGCATGGAAACGGAGGCAACCTATTCCTTGCCCAAAACGGTATCCAAAGGAAGCATCCTATCTGTGGGCAGGTCCAATGATAAGGTCCGTATCCAAGTGGAATCCAACACCATAAACGACCGTGTGTTTGTAAAGGCCAGTTGCAGGGGATTGGATTATTATTTAATGGAAGGGCCCTTGCGGGATGGTCGCTTCGTTTACCAGATGCCGTTCAACAAGTTGCCGGAAGGTATCATCGTATTTACCCTGATGGATTCCAATAGGAACCCCTTGGCGGAACGCCTCTACTTTAACGAATCGGGACGGGAGGGGCTGGATATATCCTTGTCCACGGACAATATACTTTATGGCAGGAAGGAACCCACCAAGCTCCATATTGAGGTTTCAGGAGAAGGTCTTGACCCAACGAACACCGAACTTTCCATTTTGGCCATGAACAGGGAACAATGGCACCAAGGGAAAGGCCAGACCATTCGTTCCTACTTTTTGCTGTCCTCCGAACTAAGGGGGGAGGTGGAAGAGCCCGATTACTATTTTAGGGAAGATGGGCCCAAAAACAACAACGATCTGGATGCACTGCTGCTGACCCAAGGGTGGCGCCGCTACAAATATCCTGTAAAGCGGCAGGGTAAGAGGTTCTATTGGCCCCAACCGGCACTCGAGGTAAAGGGCACCCTCCGTTCCGGCTTTCCCAAAAGGGAACTTGTCAATGCTGCCGATATCTCTCTGGTCACCTTTGACAAGGCACCTACTTTCTATTCCCAGAAAACGGACAGTATGGGTAGGTTCCATTTTTTATTGGACGATGCCTATGGCAAACGAATGAGGGTATTGCTCAATAGCAAGGACCAAGAGGGCAAAAAGACCAACTATACCGTTCTGATGGATACCCTTAACCGTCCCAAAGTGGAGTATAAACCCATTATTTCCTTGCAAAAAGTGGATCCCGTTGCCCGGGCCGTAGTACGGGCCCAGCGGGAACGGCAAAAAACGGAGGCCATTTTCGATTCCCTTTATGGGGTAACCCAATTGGACGAGGTGGTGGTTGAGGGCTATCGGTTGACCCCTGTACGGCAGCAGGCGTACAAACAATTTGGCGAGCCGGACGTGGTCATCGAGGGCGATGTGCTGCGTTCCAAAGAAAGGAAATGGTCCTTCGGCCTATACAGTATCCTTATGTTCGAGTATGGCGACCAGGTAGAAATTGAACAATTCTCAGATGGGTTTATGCTGGCAAATATCAGGGGAGGCCGTGGAGAACCCACTTTATTGGTCGTAGACGGAAAATTGCTTACCAAAGAACAGTATGAATTTGTGCCGCATATGCCTCCCGGTATCGTGGAGAGTGTGGAAATTATAAAATACGCCAAATTTTTTGTAAAACAATATCTGACAGTTTTTCCTGAGACAGATCCCTTGGAAGCTCCTACTTTAGGCCATATTATTTCTGTCTATACCAAAGGTGGAGTGGGCATTCATGGTACCGACAGACCTGCACCGGATACAATGGAATCTACTATTGAAATATTCTCCCCTGAGAAGGAATTCTATTCCCCTAAATATGACAGACCGGTTGAGGATAATCAAAAACCCGATTTAAGATCATTGATCCATTGGGCGCCAAGCATAAGGACCGATCAAAACGGAAGGGCATCGGTCAGTTTTTACAATGGGGATATTGCGGGGGATTATATAATTGTTGTAGAGGCCATTTCCAAGGATGGGCGTATCGGGTACCAAGAAAAAAAGTATACTGTTCAATAGTTGTACACATAAAATAAATAATAAAGTTTGACTATAAACCCATAAAAGAATTAATTATGAAAAATACGGCATGGATCATTATTCTAACAATACTATTAACCTCTTGCAAAAAGGAACAAGCAAGCGATGCGTATGTTATCAATGGCGTTGTTAAGAATATGCCCGACAGCACGAAAATTCTACTTTATCTTTACCCAAATACCGATGCTATAGCGGATTCAACAATAGTATTAAACGAAAAGTTTCAATTTAAAGGAAAATTGGAAAGACCTAGGTTGGCCAATTTAAGAATCATAAAAACAAGGGATAGTAGATCCTTTTGGTTGGAAAACACAGGAATAAGTATTAAAGGAAAAAAGGGAGACTTCAATAATAGCGAGATAACCGGATCCAAAACACAGAAGGAAGCCGAGCTATTGTTGTCGCGCAAAGATTCCATCTATGAGGAAATGCGTTTGCTTGGAGAATTGGTGAACGAGGACAATATGGATTCCCTCATAACCATAAATGATGAAATGGAATACACAGCGGCGAAAATCAATAAAAAATTTATTGAAGAATATCCCAATTCTTACGAAAGCCTTTTTCGATTGGAAGTTGAAACAATGAAAAAACTAGGGCCAAAAGAAACGGCTGAAATCTTCTCCCAATTGAACAAAGAATTACAAGAAAGCGATGAAGGAAAGGCAATTTCGGATTTTATTAAAGTAAACAAACGGCCTAAAATTGGTGAAAAATTTGTCGATTTTGAACAGAATGACGCCAAGGGCCTACCAGTAAGGCTTTCAAACATAATGGGAAAATATACCTTGTTGGAGTTTTGGGCTTCTTGGTGTGGTCCTTGCAGGGCCTTTAACCCCGAACTGGTAGAGGAATACCATAAATATCAGGATAAAGGATTTGTAATCCTGAACGTTTCTTTGGACACAGACAAAGAAAAATGGTTGAAGGCCATTGAAAAAGATGGCGTTCATTGGGACAACGTAAACGATTTAAATGGTTTTAATAACCAGGCCGCTTTAATTTATGGAGTGGATGCCATTCCCGAAAATTTTTTAATAGACGAAAACGGTATTGTTATAGCTAGGCTTCTAAGGGGTGAAAAGCTGAAGAACAAACTTCAAGAATTGTTTGAACAGTAATTTAAAAAGTTACATAGGCCACTGATTTTTATAAGTATAGGACACTTCTGCGGCCAGGGTTGTTACAACAGGGCATTAGAATTTGATTATAATAATCATGAAGTTAAAATAGCTCGTACCCCATCCATTTAAATGTTTCAATAAAAGAACGATTTATAGCACAAATATTTTATCACTAACTTCATAAAGCAAATTAATACTGTTGCGTTTATAAATCGCTGTTATTAAATAAGTTAAGTTG
>TARA_R110002012_G_scaffold32842_1_pt1 | contig 15591 bp, 19 predicted proteins | sample TARA_R110002012 | Tara Oceans TARA_R110002012 (sample SAMEA4396515) | marine metagenome | biome: Westerlies Biome; feature: [DCM] deep chlorophyll maximum layer (ENVO:01000326); material: water (ENVO:00002006), including particulate matter (ENVO:01000060) such as... | depth 40 m
GAATTGGCAAGCAGAGTAAGTCAACGCCAGTCAGACCGGACGGATACTGACCTTCCATGACAAGCCTGAAACAACCCCGCTGGCGCGGTGCTGGTACTCAACAGCACGAACCTGTGGAGACGTGCCCTGCCCTGCATCAACGATCCGCGCTTTGAAGAGGTGCGCTTGTACCTGGACAACGATGATGCGGGCACTGCTGCCAGCAGCAAACTATTTGGAAACGCGCAACATGCCGCAAAACTTGTTAATACGCGCAGCTGCTACGTAGGCTTTGAGGATCTCAACGCCTGGCTTCTCGGGCGCAAATTGTAAACCGCGCCCTTTCCATCCCTTTTTATTTTCTAAAATAGAAAGCAACAACCTGAGCTGACAGGGGGCCGTTAGGTTCGCTGTTGTTGTTTAAGATGTTTAAGAAACAACGTTTAAAGTGTTTAGGGGCTGAAAAGTGGCTTATAAACAGGATGTTACGGGGCGTAAGGTGAACGTTTATGGGGTGAAAGGTGAAGGGATATGGGAGCAAGCCGCCCTAATAGGTGAACGTTTATGGGATGAATGGTGAAAGGATATGGGAGCATAGGTAAACGTTTATGGGAGCAGTCAATAAAAACTCGTAAAGTACTGATTAATAGCGACAAAATGCAGTACAGGCTATGTAAGGTGTATGTTTATGGGGTTGTAAGGTGAATGTATATGGGAGTGACGCCTTAGAAAGCTGATTATAAAGGGAAAAAATGCCCAAGGTGTATGTTTATGGGGGCAATAGGTGAAAGGATATGGGAGCAAATTCAAGGCTCTGAAAAATAAGAGAATTCAGATCACGCGAAGCGTTCAAACCACCTCTTGAAGGTGTATGTTTGTGGGGCAAGGTGAAAGGATATGGGAGCGGCTTGTTATGACCTGCGCGCTTTCTGAGAAGAAAATTTGCATCTGACAAAAAATGTGTAGAATGGTGAATGAATAAAAGGTAATTGCATTCACCTATGAAAATGAAACCCGAAAAATACAGCAAAGACAAGCAGATACTCAAGAAGCATGTCGCGGCGATTCACATCGGCGCGAAGCTTTCTTTGCTTCAGCGCAAGCTGGTGAACGCCCTGTTGTATAATGCTTATGACCAACTCCTGACAGCCAAAGAGCATAAGATTAGTGCCTCGGTCCTGTGTGAGATGATCGGGTTTGATAGTCATAACTCAGCCTACCTAAAGGGCTCTCTTAAAGGTCTGATGGAAACCGTAGTCGAGTTTGATGTGCTCGAGGATGATGGGGAAACCTCTTGGGAAGCAATGGTTCTCCTCCCTTACGCGAAACTCAAGGGTGGGGTATGTACCTATCGCTATGAACCGTCACTTGCGGAGAAGCTGTATCATCCGGACGTGTATTCCAAAATCAACCTCAGTGTATTGAGGGATATGAAGAGCGCCCATGCTTTGGTGCTTTATGAAAATTGCTACCGTTACGTAGATATCGCTCACACGCCGTGGTGGGATGTCGATGTGTTCCGCAAGCTTATGTCGGTTGATCAGTTATCCAGCTACAAGCAGTTTAAGCTCTTGAACCGCGCCGTGATCCAACCAGCAATGAAGGAAGTGAACGAGCTTTCAAATATTCAGCTAGAGCTTGAAACTAAGCGCAAAGGTCGAAGTGTGACGGGCTTACGTTTCATTATTCGACCTAATTCGCAGCTCTCGCTTATTGGTATGGATGCCGAAGACGACCTCACGCAAATGCCTGCGTACAAAGCCTTGATGGCTGAAGGGGTTTCAAAAACTCTTGCCCGCGCTTGGTTGCTTGAGCATGACGAAGAGTACATCTTCGAGAAGCTCGATTTGGCGAGCTCTCAAGCGGCTAGCGGTAAGATTACATCTTCCAAAGCGGGTTTTCTGAGGGCTGCTGTCGAGAAGGATTTTCACAACGAAAATGCGCAGAAGAAAAAGCATTTTGAGGTGGTTCAGACGGCAAAAGCGGAGCGCGAGAAGCTCGAGCGTAAGCTAGAAGCCCTCAAAAAGGCCCAGAGAGAGGCAGAGATGGGATATCGCCGGTCATGTGCGGAAATGATTGAGGCAGCCTTCCAGGCCCTTCCTGAGACCCAGAGAGACCTTGTTACGAAAGAGTTTCAGCTCAGTCTTGGAAGTCACATTTATGTGGATGCCTTCAAAAAGGCTGGTTGGAAAGATCGGCTGAACGCTGTGGAGATCAGAGGGTTCTGGAGTGCTCGCGGTGTAAGCTTCCCCTCTCCTGATGAGTGGGCACAAAAAAACGGCTTAAGTGAGCCGGTCGTCCTAAAATCGCAGATTGAAGAGCTTGAAGCAGAAATCAAGAAATCGGTTGTTTCGGTTAAACCAATATAACAGGTTTAATCGATTCAATCGAAAAGGTCAGTTTTGTTCCTTAGGATGTGTTTGAGATAGGTAGACTTCGGAACGAGGCCCGCCTTTTCTTCGAGCTTTGTAAGCTCTGCTTTTGTGAGCTTTATGGCTACGATCTCAGACTCCTTGTCTTCGGGCTTCTTGGCCTTACGACCCACGGTTTTCGGCGCGAGAATTGATTTCGGTTCATTTGGTTTAACCGAATTACCCGGTTCAACTTTTTTGAAGATGGAGAGGTCATTTTTCTTAGGCATAATGTTGCTCGAGGTAAGAAAGTAAGGTGTCGAACTGCGCTGCAACATCCCGGTAGGTATAGCGAGCGAGAGCATCCTTTTCCATCATTTGACGGATGGAAAGCTCTTGTTCGAAGATGGTGTCAAACACGCGGGAGAACTTCAGCGGAAGGACCGGTATCCCCTGCCCTATCGCGTGATCCACTACGGCTTTGATATTCTTCGCGTCCTCACTGTCAGCCCAGTCTTTGAAGGCTTCACCTTTCCGCTTCACCAGTTTCGTCGCCACGACGACGATGTTCTTGTTGTATGGCAAAAGTTCGTTGATCGTGTGTATCCCCGCATGGATGCACTTCAGCTCATTGTAGATGGGCACCAGCACCACATTTGATTGTGAGACTGCTGAGACAATACTGGGCCGCGCATCACGCGACATGAGACCCGCCAGGTCGAACACCACGTCGATTCCTTCAGGAAAGTCCGGAAACTCTTCATCGGGTTGCAGCGAGAAAAGCCGCTCTTCGGGCAAGATGGTATCTAGGAGGTTGTAGGGTTCGTTGGTCGCCAAGGCGTATTCCCGGTCGAGCGCGATGTTCACGGCGAGCGGGGTTTTCCCTGCTGAGCCCTTCATGTTGTAGATGGTTATTTTCATGCTGCTAAGTATATGGATAAACCAAAATAACGCAAATAACTTGTTGTTTCGATATTACTGGTTAAATCAGTTTAACCGAAATAACCGCTTTACCTGATGCTTCTACCATGGTCACCGGAATTCAACAGCAGGTGAGATGTATTTAATAGGTTAAATCGGTTTACCCGAATTAACTGAACTCAAGAATACGTGATGATGTCTCTTCGTGGCGACTAAAGCTCAGGCAGGGTGACTTTTGGGTCGGCCAACTCTTGGTTCAGGCTGATCGAGCCGTCAATGATGAACAGGACGAACACCTCTTGGTCACGTATCGTGTAGTAGATGTTGAAGGCCTTGGCATAGATAAGACGAAACAAACCCCGCTCGGGGTTGTAGACGTGCCCGAGGCGGGGGAACTGCGACAGGTTCTCAGTCGTGAACGCGTAGATGTTGCTTAAAAACTCATCAGCGTGAGCCACGCTGTATTCGCACTTGTAGCGGTAGATTTCCCCAAGGGAATCTTCCGCTGATTGGGTGATAATGACCTTCATGCTTAGCTGGTTGGTGCCTTAAAATTCGCTCGCATGGTCTCCAGGTGAGTTGGGGTCATCTCCCTATAGCGTCCTGCGGCAACATCCTCGAGGCCACGCGCGATGCCAGCTTCAACCTGCCCTCTGAAGAGGCGCTCAACCTGCTGAATCGACATGGTGATAGCTACCGGGCGGTTCTGCTTGGTGATCACTACAGGTTCGTGCTGCGCAGCGTCTAGGTAGCGCCCGAACTCTTTGCTCGCGACCGAAGCGGTCATAGTCTTCATGTTCATAGTCCTTACACTTAGAGGGTAGTATCCACATTATACGGAAAATCCGGAAAACGCAAAGTTTTCCGGTTCAAATCATTGGCGGTCAGAGAGTAGGGAAGGAGTCTAATCCACGCCCTCAATAAACGTCTGCACGAAGGCCTTGATCTTCTCGATCACCCGGTCGGCAACGCTGCGGCGCTCGCGCAGGGCAGGGCGGGTCTCCATAATCCCAATGACGTCATCGCGCATTGGGGTTTTTTCGGTGAATAGGCCCCATCGCAAGGTTTGTTCGTAGGGTTACCCTAGACGTGAACAAAGAGGGAGCTTTTGCTATTTGATGTTATGAAGCCCACTTTCTCGTGGCGCTGAGGTGCAATGGACGGGCATTCATGCGTTCAGCAGCCCCAGAATTCCATACAAAATCACCTGTAAGATTGATGTGCATCCAGCCCAATGGCGAAACGTGCCGGAGCAAACTGGGGTCAGCCAATTGGCCCGCCTTCAGAAGGTGTTGAGCTGCCTTATCCATGTACATGGTATTCCAGTAGACGATAGCGGCAATAACAAGGTTTAACGCCCCCAGTTTCTTCAACATGGCAGACGGTTTTATGTCGCCGGTCCTGGCGCTCGCCGCCAGTCGGATGACTTCATTATCCCAGTGGCTGAGAATAACCTCGTCATTGATTGGTTTTCCCATAATCGGGGCCAGCCCCTTCCACTGGCTGGCCTTTCCAAAACACGCAAGTTTTCGGTTTGGGAAGTCCCTTAGCCGAGGTGCAAGCCGCAAACCCAAAAGATGAAACAGGGCGAAGACGTGATCGGAAACGCCGCCTGTATCTGTGTAATGGACAAGCGGGTTAAACTGCGCTGCATTCCCCATCAAACCGTCCAGAACGTAGGGCGCTTCACCTGCCGTGGCCCCAATAACACTTGAATGGAATGACCCATATTGTCCCGACAGAAAGGAATATATTTTAAGGCCCGGGTCTGGACCATACTTGGCATTGATTTCGCCAGAATTCCGGGCGGCAGTAAAAAACTGCCCATCTGAAGATGTATGATCTGCATCGCCCCAAACCCGCGCGAGCGGTAAAGCGTGGTGGGCATCAACGATCTTTGCCAGTGCGTCTGAATAGGTTTCGGGGCGAAGATACCACGAGGAGGCCCATGACAACTGGGCGTGGCTCACATCTTTTGATGCCTGTGCCATCCGCTCAAGCCCGAGATTACTTGCACCTGCCAATATCGCCGCAAGGACAGCCGGTGGGTTGGTGGGGAGTGGGCAAAACCTGGGGGTGTTCGTCTATGATGGTGGTTTCACAGTAGAGGAATTGCCATGGATGTGCGGATCATCGTCGAGACGACATTTGAGAACGGAACCACGAAGACGCGGCGCGTGGGACGCCTTTCCCGCCCATTTCGAAGTACTCAGCCCGAGGGCTTTGGACTGTTGCTCGAAGATGCGAAATGGACCTGTCGCGCTTTCGTGCCGCCCCTGCTGCTCGTTTAAGCCACCTTTCGTTCGAATGCGACAGGGCTTTTCCAGCCTAATGCTGAATGGCGTCGTCGTGGATTGTAGAAGCCGTTGATGTATTCGAAGATCGCCATCTCAGCCTTCCTGCGGGTTTCCCAGTTATCGCGCCAGATCAATTCCGCCTTGATGGTTTTGAAGAAGGTTTCGACGGCGGCATTATCATAGCAATTGCCTTTGCCAGACATGGATACTTTGAAGCCATGCTGGCGCAGGATCTTTTGGTAATCGTGTGAGCAATATTGGCTACCACGGTCGGTGTGATGGATGCAGCCTTTTGCAGGTGCGCGGAACGCGATAGCCATTTTCAACGCCCTGATTGCCAGGTCTCGTTTCATCCGATTGCTCACCGCCCAGCCGATCACACGCCGTGAATGAAGATCGAGGATCACGGCCAGATATAACCAGCCCTCACGCGTCCAGATATAGGTAATGTCACCAGCCCACTTCTGATTTGGCGCATCTGCGTTGAAGTCACGCTCCAGTAGGTTCGGCGAGATGTTGAACTTATGATTGCTGTCTGTCGTCACCTTATGTTTGCGTGTTCTGATCACTGATATGCCATTCTGGCGCATCAAACGCCCAACACGGCGGTGACCAATATCAAGGCCAATCTCTTTCAGCTCTTCTGTCATGCGTGGGCGGCCATAGCTGCCCAAGCTCAGGCGCGATTGTTCTTTAATGTGCGCCAACGTCACCATATCAGACCGCTGTCTGCGGCTGGCAGCTCGGCTGCGATACGCCCGCAAACCGCGCGGACTGACAGCCATGACCCGACACATCAGTTCAATGGAAAATGCAGATCGGTGTTCTTCGATAAACTTAAACCTCACGGCTTTTGGCTCGCAAAGAACACCGTGGCCTTTTTTAACACTTCCCTTTCCTCCTTGAGAATGCGGTTCTCGCGTCGAAGCCGGTCATTCTCTTGGGCGAGGCTTAAATCCTCTTTTGACACCACATCCGTGTCTCGATGCGCCGTGATCCATTTGTTCAGTGTCGACATGCCGACGCCAAGATCGTCCGCCACCTGCTTGCGCGTCAGCCCACTGGTCAGCGCGATCCGCACTGCATCCTGGCGGAATTCGTCCGTCCGTTTCAGTCCCATAGTCAGTCTCCTTTACTGCAATAAATGCTATCAAAGGAGCGGCATCAAACCGTGACAGGTCCAACCGCTGTCGGACTGTGATTGTGGTGCGGGAGACTCAAGGGTGGCAAAGACTTGTTCAACCAAGCTGACAGAGTTCGGATCTCGCGCACGGGCAGAATAGGCAATTCTTGCCGCATCTAGAAACTCTTGTAGGGCTCGGTTTCGCATTTTTACATCAGGGTTTCAAAATGATTGAAGTTGTCTGACGGCCAATGCCGCCAGACGACGAAACGGTAACGCCAACCATTATGTCCAGCATGGATTAGTAGGCGCTGTTCGTTTGGATGAAGATCGGTAGGCCCCCGCCGCGCGCAATCACTGTGTAGCCATGCTTTTGGGTTTCACGCGATAGGAAGGTTACCGCTATGACCAGCGCCAACAGGGCGCTGATCATAGCAATATTGTTTGCTACCGAGATAGCACTGATCTTAGTTCTTGATGACATTGTGCTCGGGGCCGAATGGGAATCCGGTGATGTTCTCGACTGTGTTGTCCTCGCCGATCACTAGGATGTCATGCTCACGGTAGCCGCCAGCGCCAGGCTGACCTTCCGGGATCATGACCATGGGCTCCATGGACACGACCATTCCTGGCTTGAGCTCCGTTTCAATGTCTTCGCGAAGTTCTACGCCAGCCTCGCGGCCATAGTAATGGCTCAGAACGCCAAAGCTGTGGCCGTATCCGAACGAACGATACTTCAGCAGGTCCCATTCGCGATACATCTCGTTGAGCTCGATCGCGATATCCATGCAGCGCGCGCCCGGCTTGATCAACTCGAGTCCACGCTCGTGGACCTTGACGTTCTTCTCCCAGATATCGAGGCTTGCATCATCAACGTGGTCGCAGAACAGTGTGCGTTCCAGCGCCGTGTAGTAGCCAAAGATCATCGGGAAAGTGTTGAGGCTGAGGATTTCACCCGACTGCACTTTCTTGTTCGTTACCGGGTTGTGCGCGCCGTCGGTGTTAATGCCGGACTGGAACCAGGTCCAGGTGTCCATCAATTCGACGAAGGGGAAAGAGTTGGCAATCTCGCGGATCATCGCATTGGTACTGGCAATGGCGACTTCGTGTTCGGGAACACCGGCTTTGACCGCAGCGGCCACAGCAGCACCGCCAACGTCGGCGACGCGGGCGCCTTCTTTGATCAGCTTGATTTCTTCGGCCGACTTGATCGTCCGCATCCACATCGCGGGCTGACCGACGTCAACGAACTCGACGCCCGGCAGGGCATCCTGAAGCAGTTGGCGGTATTCCAGCGACACGTGGTCGAATTCGATACCGATGCGCTTGGCACCCGGTGTCAGTTGCTGGATCGCGCGGTAGAAGTTGTCACGACGCCAGTCAGTATACGTGATGTTGTTGCCGAAGCTGCGACGGAAGGGTTGGCCGCCGTCGATGCCGGCAGAGATCGTAGTGGCGTTCTTCTGGTCGATGACCATGCCGTATTTACGACCGAAATAGCAGTACAGCCATCCGCTATAATAGTTGATGCAGTGATAAGAGGTGAAGAGTGATGCATCGACATCGTTCTTGCCCATCCAGTCGCGCAATTCGTTCTGGCGACGGGCCATTTCGTTATCTGAAAAGGGCGAGAACTCCTTCTCGCCGTTGTGCCATTCCATGACGTGGAGCATGTCGTCCATTGTCGATATTCCTCTCTGCTAACAGTGACCTTGTCTGCGTAGCAGTGTGGCGATGCGACGAAAAATTAATTGCAATCATCTTACCATAAGAATTACAAATTTACCCTGTGGGCGTGCCCATTATCCGGCGCGAGCACGCGTCGGCAAGCGGAAGGATGACACATCCTCCGTGATCTGCTCGATCAGTTTCAGCGCGGCATCGGACATCTTTATGTGCTTGTAGAACAGCCCAATGTGGATCTTTGACAACTTCGGGAAGCCATCGCTGGCGGTGAGGACCCGCATACCGGGCAGCAACGTCTTCTTTGTTAACGCGGTGACGCCCATGCCATCCAAAACTGCCTTTTGAAGAGCTGAGACGCCGAGGCTTTCAAAGGATACGCGCCAATCGCGCCCTTCGGTATTCAGCGCGTCGATCATACGCTTGCGATAGAAACAGCCGTCGGGATGCGCGATCACCTTGAGTGGCTGGTCCGGATCTATCTTGTGATCGCGGGCGCAAACCCAGACCGGACGTTCCGACCAGTAGATGGAGACGTGGGGCGCGGGCATTTCATCTGTGATGGCAATGGTCATATCCAGATCATCAACATGGAGGGCTGCAAGAAGCTCACGGCTTCGGTAACAGCGAATGTCCAACAAAACAGCAGGGTTCTCGTGCGAGAACTTGGCAATAACGCTTTGGAAATACTCAATTGAATAGTCGACCGGCAGGCCAATCCTGAGCGTTCCAAGAAAGGCTGCCTGCTGCAAATTGGCTACCGCCCGGTCATTGAGGCGCAGCATCTCCCGTGCATAGCCCAGGAGAGTCTGCCCGTCCGGCGTCAACTCTACCTGCTTGCCTTCATGCTTTAGTAATTTGGCACCGACAACCTCTTCAAGGCGCTTAATCTGCAACGATATCGCCGGCTGCGTCCGCCCGAGAATATTCCCGGTTTCCGTATAGTTGCGTAGGTCGACCACAGTCACGAAGGTCCGAAGAAGGTCAGTTTGCAGGTTGGTGAATTTGCGCATCATTAACAATCCTTATCCAAGCATTGTTACTATGAATTTCTGTGGCAAAGCAAGCTGCCCTAAGGTCTGACGATCTTCAGATGCAGGGGGTGCAATGTCACATTCTACAGTTTTCGCCGCCGAAATGGCTTGGCCCGACTACCAGAAGCGAGTCCAGAACGGCGATGTGCCCATCCTGATCCCGCTCGGATCAATGGAGCAGCACGGCCATCATATGCCGATGCATGTCGATGTGCTTTTGCCGACCGAATTCGCCCGCCGCGTGGCCGAGCAGGTCGGCGCCCTTGTCGCGCCGCCGTTCACCTACGGATACAAATCGCACCAGAAATCCGGTGGCGGAAACTTCTTTCCCGGCACGACCAGCCTTGATGGCGCGACTTTGGTGAACGCGCTCAAGGACGTGGTCAAGGAATTCGTGCGTCACGGCGTGCGCAATCTGTGCATCGTCAATGGCCACTTTGAGAATTCCTGGTTCATTACGGAAGCGATTGACCTTGCCTTGCGCGAGCTGGGTTGGGGCGACATTCATGACGTCAAGGTCGTAGTCCTGTCCTATTGGGACTTTGTGGATCAGGCGTCGATCGAGAAGCTGTATCCGAACGGCTTTCTCGGATGGGACATCGAGCATGGAGGGGTTCTGGAAACGTCCCTGATGCTGCGTTTGCACCCCGATCTCGTGTCACTTCAAAGCGCGGTAGAGCACGCCCCGGCAACATTTCCGCCCTACGACGTCTACCCGGCTAAGCCGGAATGGACACCAGCAAGTGGGACGCTGTCCTCACCAAAAGAAGCTACCGCCGAAAAGGGCGATATCCTTCTGGATGTGTGCACCAAGGGTATTATTGCGGCGCTCACAAACGAGTTCGGCAAAGCCGCCGCACTGGCGAGTGCAAGCTGATCCTCCCATCAAAAGAAGAAAATGATCCCAACAAGGAGTAACCCGATGTCCACTAAATTGATCCGACCAAGTCGCCGCAGTCTGCTGAAGATGACAGGTGCCGCAGCCTTGGCTACGCCTTTCCTGTCCATCCGTGCCGCGGCGCAAACGACCGAATTGTCGATGCTTGCTTGGTATGGTCACGCAGAGCCCGATATCGTTGGTGAATTCGAAGAGGCCAACAACGTCAAGTTCGTGCCTAAATACTACACCGGCGGTGACAACATGCTGGGCCTGATTGCGCAATCCCCGCGTGGTACTTTTGATGTGATCCTGTCGGATGGCGAATATGTGCAGCAGCTTAACGCTGCTGGCTATATCGAAGAGCTGGATCCGGCTGACTACGCCTTTGACGACTTCTTCCCCGAATTCCAGAAGTTCCCTGGCCATTGGCAGGACGACAAGCTCTATTCCGTTATTACGCGATTTGGCTTCCTCGGCGTAGCCTACAATACGGATGCCTTCACCGAAGAAGAGGCCTCCAGCTACGATCTTTTTGCAGACGAGCGGTTGACTGGAAAGCTCGGCCATTTTGACTGGCACCTGCCCAACCTGGGTCAGATGAGCCTCCATGTCGGCAATTCATCGCCTTACGACATCGACGAAGCGGCTTGGGAAATAGTGCAGGAGCATACCATGGGCCTGCGCCGTCAAGCTGGCGGCTTCTTCGATTATGGCGGCACCTTCTCGTCGCTCGACAACGGGCAAATGCTGGCCTTTGCAGGGATTGGTGACTGGATCACCGGTACCCTGGAAAAGAACGGCAGTCCGGTACGCAGCGTCATTCCAAAGGAAGGTGGCTTGCAGTGGACCGAGAGCTTCTCGATCGGCAAAGGCTCACAAAATCAGGAAATGGCCAAGAAGTGGATCCAGTACATCACCTCCCCGGAAGGCCAGGCGAAATCTGCTGACATGGCAGCCTATCCGGCTATCGTGCCCTCGCAGGCAGGATGGCGCGTGCTCAATGAGACCAATCCCGCCGAGGCACAGCGCCAAAACATGGTTCTGGGACAGCGCAATGCGATGGACATGATCCGTGAAGGGCTGATCCAGTATCGTCAGCTTCCGGTTCAGCAGAGCCTCGAAGACTGGAATGATTTTTGGTCCGACTACAAAGGCGCGTAAGGCGCTTTTGAGTTGGGGCGCATGGTTCTTTGCGCCCCAACAAGACGCCCGATTGCTCAGCTATGGGATCTGATATGACCAAGCGACCAACACTTTTTTCATTGATCTTGTCGATGCCGCTGCTGCTCTGGCAGTTATTGTTTTTTCTTTTTCCGCTCCTGTTTCTGGTCGCGATCAGTTTCTGGACAGTGCGCAACTTTCAGATGACGCCCGACCTCAACTTTGGAAATTGGGAGCGTGTCCTGTCACGTGGTGTGTTTTGGGACGCCTATTTCCGGACCATGGTCCTTGCTACGACGGCAGCCGTGGTCACCAGCATTATCGCTTTTCCGGCGTCCTATGCGATTTCATTCAAGATGAGTGAGAAAGCCAAGCGGTGGATGATCTTTATTCTCATCATTCCGTTCTTCACCAGCTATCTTGTCCGGGTCTATTCGCTCCAGGTCTTCCTGTCTGATGCGGGCATCATAAACGCGGCATTCGCGTATATTGGTCTTGGGCCATTCCCGATGTTGAACAACGCATTTGGGATCATCGTGGGCATGGTGACGCTGACTTTGCCCTTGGTTGTTCTGCTGCAGACATTCAGCCTGAACTTCGTCAATCGCGACCTAATCGAGGCTGCGCATAACCTGCGCTGTGGTAGATTGCGGACGGTTTTTGCGGTGATCGTTCCATCAGCCAAAGTGGGTCTTGTGATCGCTGCGCTGTTTGCATTTATCCTCAGTTTTGGAGACTTCGTCAGCCCGCTGTATCTTGGGGGCGGCAACCCTCCGACACTGTCGATCATGATCACCGATTTCACCAAATCCGGTCAGCAATGGCCCCGCGCGGCGGTGGTTGCGATCATGATGATTATCACGCTGCTCACCGCAGCATTCGCGGCAGTCACCTATGCGTATAAAGAGCGGGGCAAATAAGATGGGTAACGAAAACCGCATAATCAACGCGCTGCTAAAACTGCACATCGTGCTTTGCCTGCTGTTCATCTTTGCCCCGATCGCCGGAAGCTTTGTATTCTCGCTCAACTCCGACCGCTTCCCGTCGCTGCCTCTGGGCGAGTTCTCGACCGAATGGTACCGCCTGATCTGGGAAGACCCGCTGGTTTGGCAGGGCTTCGGCAATACGCTGGTCGTGGGGCTGACCGTCGCTGTCATTGCAACCATCCTGGGCTTCGGCGGGGCGTATACGGATTTCCGGTACAACTTCACCGGTAAATCCGTCTACGTAGCTCTTGCACTTTTGCCACCGACCATTCCGGTCGTGATCATGGGGTTGGCCATGCTGGCCTTCCTGAGCCGTGTTAACCTGTCCGGTACGACCATTTCCGTCATCATCGCGCATGGTGTGATGTGCAGCCCGTTTGCAATGGCCATCATCCGCTTGCGCCTGTCGCAGATGGACCCTGACCTTGAGGCGGCATCGTGGAACATGGGCGGCAATCAATGGCAGACTCTTCGCTATGTGATCATCCCGTTCACCAAGCCTGCGATCTTTGCCGCGCTCTTCATCACCATGGCAGTCTCGTTCGATGAATTTGCGGTCGCGTGGTTCGTGTCAGGCCTCAACGAAACATTGCCTGTGAAGATTCTCGGCTTCCTGCAAGGTCAGGTCAGCCCGCGTATCAACGCCATCGGCTCACTCGCCTTCCTAAGCTCAATGACACTGATCATTCTGGCCCAGCTTCTGCTGCGCAGCCCGGAGGAGGAAAAATAATGAAAGCGAACGCACAAATGGAACAGCAATCAGAAGCGATCGTGAAGTTCGACAACGTCGTAAAGCGGTTCGGAAACTTCACTGCAGTCGAAAAAGCTGATTTCGAGATTGGTCGCGGAGAGTTCCTGGCCATCATGGGATCATCTGGTTGTGGCAAAACCACGACGCTGCGTATGCTTGCAGGCTTGGAAGATCCCACTGAAGGCGCAATCTATCTTGATGGCGAGAAGGTGAACGGCAAAGCCACGTGGGATCGCGATACGCCGATGGTTTGGCAATCTTTGGCCTTGTTCCCGTTTCTGACTGTTCAGGAAAACGTCGAGTTTGCGCTCAAGATGCGGGGTGTCGGCAAAGAGGAACGTCGGCAGCGCGCGGAAAAGTGGCTTGAGAAGATGCAGATCACAGAGTTTGCGAACCGCAACATCAATCAGCTGTCTGGCGGTCAAAAGCAACGTGTGGCCTTGGCCCGTGCCTTGGTGACCGAGCCGAAGATCCTGCTGCTGGATGAACCTCTCTCGGCGCTTGATGCACACCTCAAAGTGCGCATGCAGGCTGTCTTGTCAAATCTGCAAAAGGATCTGGGGATTACATTTGTTTATGTGACACACTCCATGTCAGAAGCGTTTTCCATGGCCGATCGTGTGGTCATCATGAGCCGGGGTCAGATCGAACAGATCGGAACGCCTGAAGAAATTTATCGCGAGCCTTACAATCGCTTTGTCGCGGAGTTTTTGGGCTCGGCCAACATCTTTGATGGTGTGGTTCAGGGCCCGGCCGGTGCAGATGGCTGGCAGGTCGCCTATGAGGGTGGAGAGACCATCTTGCCAAAGAGCGAGCGGCCGGATGCCAGGCAGGGTCAAAAGGTCACTTTCATCGTCAGCGCGGAGAACATGCAACTGAGCTTGCCAGACAGTGGTCAACCCGGGATAGAGGCCAGCGTTGCAGGTGAGGAATTCATTGGCGGCACGGCAATGGTCTTTCTCGAGACCGCTGGCGGCCAAGAGCTTAAAGTACAGAAAAGCCATGACGAATTGTCGGTGCTCAATCTGCATCCCGGCTCGAAAGTGGTCGTGCATTGGGAATCCGGAAGCTGTCACGTGCTGCCTGGCGAGAACAAGTGAGTTTGGTCTAACATCAGCGCGCGCGTGAGATTACGATCCGCGCAATCAATTCGAACAACGGGGCCGGTTATCATGCTTATTCGATCTGGAGTCTTCAGAGGCGTAAATCCGTACTCGTCCTTAATTTCGGCGGGCGTCATACTGCTTTTCGTCTTTCTGGTGCTGGCGTTTCCGGCCAGTTCGGCAGATTGGATTGATTCAGCCCGGACATTCGTTACCTTCTACTTCAACTGGTGGTACGTTGTCCTATCGGGTGTTTTTCTCGTCTTTTTGATCGCGATTGCCGTCAGCAAATATGGCTCTCTCCGGCTTGGTGATGCGGATGAGCGACCGAAATACAGCTACTTCACCTGGTTCGCCATGCTCTATGCTGCTGGGCAGGGGATTGGCATTATCTTCTGGTCGATCGCCGAGCCGATGTTCCATTATGCCGGGGGCACGCCGTTTGCTGAAGGCACAGGCAATCAAGCAGCGGCGGATATGGCGCTTCAGGTAACCTTCTTCCACTGGGGCCTAAACGCTTGGGCAATCTATTGCATAGTCGCACTGGCTCTTTGTCTTGTCAGCTATCGCCTGAAAAAACCGCTAGGAATTCGTTACACCCTCTACCCGCTGTTTGGGGATCGGGTCGAAGGGGCGCTCGGCGTCGTGATCGATGTGATTGCAGTATTCGCGACTATTTTCGGCATCGCTACTTCGCTTGGCTTAGGAGTTACGCAGATCAACGCGGGTCTGAACCACATCTGGGACGTCCCGATTTCGGATGCAGTCCAGCTTGTCTTAATCGCTGTCATCACCGCCGTTGCATTGTGTTCGGTTCTTTCTGGTTTGGACCGGGGCATCAAGTGGCTGTCTCAGGTCAACATGTGGCTGACCATCGTCCTATTGATCTTCTTTTTTGCCTGGGGGCCGACGCGGTATCTGATGCTTAGCTTGGGTGATGCCACGTTGTCTTACGCAAAGAGCCTGTTTTCGTTCAACGTTTATGTCGAAAGCGTGCCCGCCGAAGCGGCCCGTTGGAGCGACATGTGGCAGGGCTGGTGGACAACCTTCTACTGGGGCTGGTGGATATCCTGGGCGCCGTTTGTTGGGGTGTTTGTCGCGCGTGTATCTCGGGGCAGAACCGTGAGGGAATTCATTTTCGGTGTTGTTGGGGTGTCCTCGCTTGTGTCTTTCGTCTGGATCGTGGCCTATGGCGGCACGGCGTTGTGGACCGAACTATTTGGGCCGGGCGGCGTATCCGATGCGGTCAGCGCAAATGTGTCCATGGCGCTTTTCGCAACCTTTGAGGCCATGAATGTCGGCTTGATCGGCGTGATCGCGGG